>Ga0129327_10000005_pt1 | contig 125193 bp, 136 predicted proteins | sample CPBDNA_6_FD_111799 | JGI IMG/M metagenome (GOLD analysis project Ga0129327, IMG submission 111799) | Freshwater to marine salinity gradient microbial communities from Chesapeake Bay, USA - CPBay_Spr_31_0.8_DNA | ecosystem: Environmental > Aquatic > Marine > Coastal | place: USA: Chesapeake... | reverse complement strand
TAGGGTCATTCACGCATCCTTTGCGAATTCAGTTTATTTAAAGAATCGTAATGAATTTAATCAAATACCACCCCACTGACTAGGTGGAGATCCACGCTCAGTAGTTTACTTTGTTTTATCCATATTATTCATAAATTACAATTCACAAAAGAGACTTGAATCGCCCAAAGTTATAATGGTAATAATTTATTACCAAAAACTTCTACTTACTTTAACATGCGGGGGTGCCCGAGCTAGGTCGAAGGGGGTAGGCTCAGGCCCTACTGGCGAAGGCCTTCGCGGGTTCAAATCCCGCCCCCCGCAGTGATAAAATTTGCATACTTGGATAAACAGATAAAAATCCTAAGCTTTTTATGTTCTTTCGATAAAAAACTTCCGATGAGCTACAAAATAAAAGACCTTTCTCTCGCAAGTGAGGGAAAAAAGCAAATAGAATGGGCAGAAAGACACATGCCAACATTGATGGAAATAAGGAAGAGATTTGAAGCTGAAAAACCACTAAAAGGTATTAACATATCAGCAGTACTTCACGTTACCAAGGAAACAGCAGCACTAGTTAAAACCCTTAAAATAGGTGGAGCTAACGTTGCTTTAGCTGGAAGTAATCCCCTTTCAACTCAAGATGATGTAGCAGCAGCCTTAGTAGAGGAAGGAATCTCAGTATTCGCATGGAAAGGAGAAAATGAGACAGAATATTATTCCAATATTGAAAGTATTGTAAAGATTCACGAGCCAAATATTGTAATGGATGATGGTGCTGATTTACACGCTTACATTCATGAAAAGGTAAGTTCTAAACTTGATATTTATGGCGGAACTGAAGAAACCACAACTGGTGTTATTAGACTTAAGGCAATGGAGAAGGACGGTGTCCTTAAGTATCCTCTCATCGCAGTAAACAACGCATATACCAAGTACCTTTTCGATAACAGATATGGAACTGGACAAAGTGCCATAGATGGAATACTTAGGGCTACAAACATTCTAATTGCAGGGAAAATCACAGTTGTAGCTGGATATGGATGGGTAGGTAGGGGAATAGCTAATAGATTAAGAGGAATGGGTGCTAGAGTCATAGTAACTGAAGTAGATCCAATAAGAGCGCTTGAAGCAGTAATGGATGGCTTTGACGTTATGCCTATTGCAGAGGCCTCAAAGGTCGGTGACATATTCGTAACAGCTACTGGAAATACAAAGGCTATAAGAGTAGAGCATATGCTCAATATGAAAGATGGTGCAATCTTATCTAATGCAGGACACTTTAACGTAGAGGTGGACGTAAAAGGGTTAAAGGAGACTGCAGTTAAGGTAAGAAACATAAGACCTTATGTTGATGAGTATACTTTACCTAACGGTAAGAAAGTGTACTTACTAGCAGATGGTAGGTTAGTAAATTTAGCTGCAGCAGAGGGTCATCCTAGCGAAGTAATGGATATGAGCTTTGCAAATCAAGCTTTAGCCGTAGAATACCTAGTTAAGAATAGAGGAAAATTAGAGAAGAAAGTGTATAATATGCCAATGGAATTGGATTACGAAGTGGCTAGAATAAAGTTGAAATCCATGGGTATTCAAATTGACGAGTTGACGGAGGAGCAAAAAGAGTACTTGGAACAATGGAAATCAGGGACCTAAAGGTTTAAACGCAAGTCTTAAAAACAGTTTTTCAGTTATTGTATATGTGGGCCCGTAGCTTAGCTCGGTAGAGCGCTCGGCTCATAACCGAGTGGTCAGGGGTTCAAATCCCCTCGGGCCCATGAAATTTTTACTTTGAATTTGCTAATACACTGCGCAGAAATAAAAAGATTAAACATAAGGCTAAATTAGGAAAAGATTACAAACCAAGGTTTACAAGTTTCAAATCCAATTGGACTCTTGAAGAGGTTAAAAATGATTTATTAGACGTTGCCAACTATTATTTTGTATACTATGGAATACTAATGTATAAAGTATAGAGTAGGCGTAGCCAGACTAAACTCCGTGCTAAATACAATAAGAAAGATCTACTTTAAATGATAGGATTGCACAATGAGGTAAATGAGGAACAATCACCTAAAATGTTATGTTAGTTAGACCTTATTATTTTAAAAATTCTATAGGAATCAATATACGCCGGGGACGGGATTCGAACCCGTGTGCCTCAGAGAGGCAGTAGGTCCCTCGCAGTGACGCTGGAAAGGTCTCGAGCCTACCCCCTTGACCGCTCGGGCACCCCGGCAATTAAATATATATCGATAAAAATTTAAAAAATTACGCAGGAACGTAAATCGGATCTTTCTCCGTGGATACTTTGGTTATCTTCTTGAATTCACTTTTTATATTCTTAGGCAAACTAAACGAAATCTTATGAGAATAGTCATCATAGAACCTTAGCTGTCCACTAATACGTTCCCTTATTCTGGAATTTACTTCATCCTCCGAAAGTAAGTCTGGCCTTACTCCCCCATAAACGAATCCCCATAATCCATCAAAGGATGCCATATATGTGTATGAAGCTGAGGCTTCCTTAAACACCTCCTTTATAGTATTGTAAATCGTCACATATACTTCTAGAGAAAATGATGGAGATGTAGCTTGTGTTACTATACCACCTCCTTGATTTAATATTCCTCTCAATTTCTCATAGAACTCCTTAGTGTAAAGCATGTATGACGTGGAATCCTTGATCGGATCTGTTAGATCTAGAATTATAGCGTCGTATTTATCCTTTGTTTCATTTATAAACTTTAGACCATCAGTAATTATTAGGCTAGTCCTCTTATCCTCAAAAGCTCCTTGATGCCATTCATATAAATATTTCTTAGCAAATTCTATAACCTTCTCGTCTATATCAACCATTACTGCTTTTTCTACAGACTTATACTTAAGAACCTCCCTAAGAGTTGCACCCTCTCCGCCACCTAAAATTAGCACATTCTTAGGAGGTTTTGGCAATGATAGCAATAAGGGGTGAACTAACAATTCATGATAAATGTGCTCGTCGTAAAGAGTTGATTGCACTTTTCCATCTATTATAAGTCCTTTTCCAAACCTGGTAAATTCTACTAATGTAACGTGTTGGTACGGGGTCTTCTCTTCAGCGAATACTTTTTCTATTAGGTGACCGTGAAACTCGTATGGCGTTTGCCATTCTAGAAGCCAATGCCAACCAAACATTATCTTATTCTGACCCCATTAACCTTTTTATTTTGCCAACTGTATCTCCTTATCTTCTTCGTCTTTCCAAATCCACAAGCTGCACAGTAGTGCTTACTTACGTTATAAGCGTTCCTACCACATCTCCTACACCTTATGTGAGTATGAGATTTGTTAATCTTTCCAAATGACGGTGTGCCTTTCATTTTAGCTCACCTAACTAAGAAGTTTGTAGAGGAGAAATTAGAATTACGTTATCTCCTCTTATTACTATGGTTCCTAACTTTTTACCACTACCATCACTTTGTATCTCTTCTGAGTCTGATAGGACTAAATTCATATGCTGATCATAGCTCCTCAGTGTGCCTCTTACTTCCTTATTTCCCTTTAGTTTAACTAATACTAGATTATTTAATGACTCTGCCAATACCTTATGCGCTGTTTCTGCCAAAAAATTCACCTATCAAAATCATCTTGAGCTAGATTTAAAAATTATTGGGTAAAGAAGTCCCGCCGCGGGGACTTGAACCCCGGACCACCCGGTTACTGTCCCCTATCTACAGCCGGGCGCTCTAAACCGGGCTGAGCTACGGCGGGTCTAATTAGACTTATTTAAGTTATCAATTATAAGTTTTATTGCGGTCTTGTCAGTCGGAAACGTTATATGTTTTTTATCAACTAGCACTATGCCGAATGATTTAGCTACTTTTTTGTGTATATAGTTTCTAAAAGAGTTCCTTCACACCTTAGGTTGTTCTCTTTATCGATTCATCTAAAAGCTTATTAATTTGGTTTATTTTGTCTTGACGCATTGAGAAGGCTACTTGCTTGTTGTTTTTCAGTAGTTTTAAAAACTAACCCAGAATGTATTTTTAGGGCTGGATAATGTTTAAGAATAACGACTTTATTTATATCGAATATACTGCAAGAATCAAGGATACTGGAGAAATTGTTGATACAACTAATGAAGAGGAGGCAAAGAAGGCTAATATTTATGATGAGACTAGAACTTATGGTCCTAGACTTGTGATTTTAGGTGAAAATAGGCTAATTAAGGGATTGGAAGAGGCTTTATATAATTTTAATTTGAACGAGGAGAAAACGATAGAAATCCCACCTGAGAAGGCATATGGTGAAAGAGATAATAGTAAAATTAAGATTGTACCTCTAGGAGAATTGAGAAGGCAAGGTATAACGCCAGTTCCAAACAATGTATTGAGATTAAGTGATGGTAGTCTTGCAGTAATAAGGAGTATAAGTGGAGGTAGGGTTGTTTTAGATCTAAATCACCCACTTGCTGGAAGGACTTTGATGTATAATGTTAAGGTCGTCAAGGTTCTCGATAACGCTAAGGATAAGGTTATGGCTTTGATAGAGAGGAGATTTTCCTCAAAGTACGCCAGTGGTTTTAACGTCGAGCTTGATGATGGGAAGAAGAGTGTTAGAATTACTATACCAAAGGATCTTTATCTGGTGGAGGATTTACAAATTAATGTTTACTCTTTAGCTTATGAAATAGTAAGCTATGTTTTGGCAGATTATACTGTGGAGATTTTACAACAATATACTAAAAGTACTTTCTCTTCGTCTTAATCTATAATTTTTGTTACTCTTGCTATTTTTTCTGCAGAACTCCAAGTTAAACCCCTATCCCCTAAGATTGTGTACCTCTCTGGTCTTATAGTATGAGCTATGGTTAAGGCTTTTATTACTTCTTCATCAGAAAGACCTAAGTCTTTGGCTTTTACTGGGAATCCTATTTTTTTAAGTCTGTCTCTTATTATTTTCCAATTTATGCCATGCAAGTAGGCCATAATAATTGTTCCTAAACCAACAAGTTCACCATGCAATACCCCCTCTGGGTGTAATAACTCAACCGCATGTGCAAAGAGATGTTCAGAGCCACTTGCTGGTCTGGTGCTTCCAGCCATTCCCATTGCTACTCCGCTACTTATTAGTGCTTCTATTAGCATTCTTACACCGTACTTTATGTCCTTATTTATTATCTTAGTGCATTGAAATGCATGCTTTGCTGACATTAACGCTAAAGATGCCGTGTAATCGCCATAATATTCTCCTCTTAACTTAGCCGCTAACCTCCAATCTCTCACTGCTATTATTTTCCCTATTGTATCCCCTATTCCTGCGTTTATTAATCTTCTTGGGGACAAGCTTAGAATTTCTATGTCTGCAATAATTGCTAATGGTTCTTTTGCCTTTACCGAAACTGGCTTTTGTAATCCTTTTATTGAAGCGAATGGCGATGTGATTCCATCGTGTGATGGAGAGGTAGGTATACTGACGAATTCTAGGTTATTCCTAAACGCTGCGTATTTCGTAACGTCTATAACTTTCCCTCCACCTATTCCTAGCAATATATTAGGATTAACCTTCTTAACAACCTCCTCTACCTTATATACATCGTCTAAAGTAGCAGTATCTATTTCGATTACCTCATATTTAGCATTTTTTGGAAGATTTTCTATAACTCTATCCGCTATTTTCTTAGTATATTTTGTTCCTGTAACTATTAGAAATGGAGAAGTTATGCCTAGTTGCGAGAAGTAAATAGAAATGTCATATATTATGTCATGTCCTACGAAAACCCTTCTAGGTAAACTGATTACGTGTTCTTTTACATTCACATATAAAAGGAGAAGATTTAAATATTAAAAATTAGCATAGATAAGTTCAGTTGTAGCTATTTCTTAAAGTTGGTGAATAGATTGGCATCTCTAAATAGGATTAACACAATATCGTTGATATACTCTGAACTAAAAGATTTGGGAATAACCAGAATTGAATATGAAGGACCTACAATAGCGGTATATGTAAAGAAGCCGACAATGGTAACAGAAAAGGGGGAAGTAATAAAGAAGATTGCCAAGGATATTAAAAAGAGAATAATAATAAAGGCAGATCCTTCAGTAAGGAAGGATAAGAAGGAAGCTGTTGAAATAATAAAGAACATTGTACCTACGGAAGCTGAAATTGTGGATATAAAATTTGACGATGACTTAGGTGAGGTATTAATAAAAGCGAAAAAACCAGGGTTAGTAATAGGAAAAGGTGGCTCATTACAACAAAGGATATTTGCGGAGACATTTTGGAAGGCTGAAATAGTTAGAGAACCGCCAATAAGGTCTAGGACATATGACAGTATTCTAGAGCATATTTACAATGAGACTGAATATAGAGCTAAAATACTAAAGGTTTTTGGAGAAAGGATACATAGGGAGACAGTATTTCAAGATAAGTACGTGAGAATTACGGCATTAGGAGGCTTTCTAGAAGTTGGACGATCTGCAGTATTAGTAGAAACTCCAGAAAGTAAAGTATTGCTAGATGTGGGACTTAACCCTAGCGCGAATATGTTTGGAGAGAAATTGTTTCCTAGGCTTGACATTGACCAATTAAAAATAGAGGAGTTAGATGCTGTAGTTATCACACATGCACATTTAGATCATTGCGGAATGGTGCCATTTCTCTTTAAGTATGGATATGAGGGGCCAGTATACACTACTGTACCAACAAGGGATATAATGGCATTAATGCAATTAGACTCGCTTGACGTTGTAGAGAAGGAAGGCAAACCTATACCTTACTCCGCTAAAGAAGTAAGAAAAGAGCTATTACATACAATAACGTTAGATTATGGAGAGGTTACTGACATTGCCCCAGACATAAGGTTAACATTCTATAATGCTGGTCACATATTAGGATCTGCAATGGCTCATTTGCACATTGGCGATGGAAAACATAACATAGTCTATACTGGCGATTTCAAATACGCGAAAACCAAATTGCTTGATAAGGCAAATACGGAATTCCCGAGGGTTGATACGCTAATCATGGAAACTACCTATGGAGCACAAGATCAGCCAAATAGAGAAGAATCGGAATTAGAGTTGTTAGAGATTATAAATAAAACGCTTAATAGAGGAGGGAAAGTATTAATTCCAGTACTAGCTGTGGGAAGAGGACAAGAAATTATGCTTATAATAAACGATTTCATGAAAAAGAAGCTTATTCCGGAAGTTCCAGTTTATGTAACGGGATTAGTTGATGAAGTTACAGCTATACATAATGCATATCCGGAATGGCTAGGAAGGGAAGTAAGAGAGGAAATTCTATACAAGGATGAAAACCCGTTTACCTCAGAACACTTTAAGAGAATTGAAGGATATAAAGAGGATATAGCAAAAGGTGAACCTTCTATAATTTTAGCAACCTCCGGAATGTTAAACGGAGGCCCAGCTGTGGAGTTCTTCAAGACCATGGCGCCAGATCCTAAAAATGCAATAATATTTGTAAGCTATCAAGCAGAGGGCACATTAGGCAGAAAAGTGAGAGATGGCGCAAAAGAAGTGCAAATTCTAGATAGGGATGGAAGAGTGGAGTCAATACAAATTAATATGGAAGTAGAGGCAGTTGAAGGATTTTCTGGACACTCTGATAGAAGGCAATTGTTTAACTTCCTTAGAACCATTGAACCAAAGCCTAAAAATATAATATTAAATCACGGAGAAGCGTCAGCAATAAAGGCATTCGCGAACTATATAAGAGATGATAGATTGGGATATAAGCCTTTTATATACACCCCAGCAATATTGGATAGCCTAAGAGTAGCCTAAAGAAAACTTTTAAAGTGAAATCGTAATAATCAAATAATCAGTGGGCCCGTCGTCTAGCCTGGTTAGGACGCTGCCCTTACGAGGCAGAGGTCCTGGGTTCAAATCCCAGCGGGCCCACTAACTGTATCTCTTTTTCCAAGGAATTAATTAACAAATATTATCAAACAGTTAAACATTGTTATAGTGTAAGACGATGATAATAATAACAGTAATAAATAGTTATCATTTACTCTTTTTCTATAAAACTATAATATTAAAAATTTTTAAAGAATAAATTAACTAATAGAAATGGTGCCGCGGCCGGGATTTGAACCCGGGTCACGGGCTCGAGAGGCCCGCATTCTTTCGGCGCCTGCGCTTGACCGGGCTAAACCACCGCGGCGTAGTCGCTATAAAATAAGTAAAGGATGTAATTTAAAGTTTAGTGTTTTTTAGTATCTCGTCAATGACATCGTACTTATTTCCCTCAAAGAATTCAGCATATATTATTTCATCATAAAGAATTAAATATCCTTTTGCCTTATTTAGCAGAGAATATTTATATCCTTTACATCCTTCACAATATCCTCTAACCTCTTTAACTAACGAATTCTCAATTACAGATAGTTTAATATTCCCTTTTTCAATTATTTCTATATCGTTATCTTTTTTAACTGATAATCTCTTTGCTAAATAGTAAAGGGCAACTTGAATTAGATCAGTAGTAGTTACACCTTCTTCCCTTAATTTTTTCGATACCTTATACTCTCTATCCGCTTTCTTTAATACCTCCTTTACTTTTCTTCTTATCTTCACAGAATCTGAAAGAAGTTGGATACATTCCCTTGCTAACTCACTTGACGTTTTATAATCTCCAATCCACGTTAAGATATAAGCTTTATGAAGACTCTCAATGCAGTTCATTTTTCTCACTTTATGGTTTTATTAATATCATCATATCATACAATTGATTATTGTATTTTACAACATAAGATATTAACCCATAATTGTCTGGATACCTTAAATTTTCTATTGTAACTAAACTTTTTGATATCGTATTGACAATTTGCGATCTTCTAAAGGTCATTGTTGCTTTAGCTTCTACAAATAGTAATCCATTTTTAGCATTTAAAAATTTTCTTAACTTATCATATTTTTCTATATTAATAGCTAAATCTGATATTGTTCCTAGGAACTTTACGTTTCTAAATGGTAATATATCATTAATGCTTATGCCAAATAATTGATTTAGAAGAGCATATGTTATAGTTTCTCCTACAACAGTAACTACGTCACCAGATAATAGCTTGCCCCATCTTCCCATTTCATAAATTTTTATCAATTTTGAAATATCTTGTAGTAGCTTTGATGAGAAAACAGAAGTTACTGCCAATATTTTATCATCCAATTCTAATTCCTCTGAGTACCCTCCTATTTCGAAGGCCTCAAGAATCTCGTTACTTACCAATTTTAGATCTTCTGCGGAATCTAAATCTGAATGTGGTAATAAATCTTGACTAAGCTCTATCCATGAAATTTTAAGCTTCACAATAACTTAAAAATGTTTAAAAATTTAAGGCTTTACTAGTACCTTCCCAATCTTATGCTTATCCTTTAGTATTTCATATCCCTTATCTATCTCATCTAGCCCTACTGTTGCAGCGACTACGGGATTTATCTTTCCTTCTCCAGTTAACTTGAGAGTTTCTTCTGCATCCCTCTTGGTTGCGGACGCATGACCTATTACTTCTATATCTTTCAATATGACGTATCCTAATCTTAATTGATATATCTGAGTTGGATCGACGTTACCTATTTGTATCAGCCTACCCCCCATCCACAAACTTTTCAGACTTTCATCTATTGTTGGTGTACCTACTGTGTCAATAACTACATTTACATCGCCTATCTTCTTTGCTTCTTCTGAGAATTTACTACCTACTATTATATGGTCAGCGAATTTCCTTATGAAAGCCGCTTTTTCCTCTGATGTAGTTACTCCTATCACTTTTGCACCAAGTGCTTTAGCAATTTGTATGGCATGAATACCAACACCACCACTAGCCCCTGTAACTAGAACTGTTTCCCCCTTTTGCAACTTTGCCCTTCTCAAACTTCTATAAACCATTCCAGTTACACAAGGTACTAAAACCGCTCCCTCATCTGGGACGTTAGTGCCAACTTTTACGAGACTTGTAACTTTTATCTTTGCTTTTTCAGCAAAGAAGCCGTCTAATTCCTCTGAATAACCTAACCTGGAGTGGCAATATGCTTCCTCGCCCATTTGACAATAATGACAAGTTCCATCAGGTGCATAAAGAAGCGAAATTACCTTATCACCTTCTTTAAAGCCTTTAACGTTCTCTCCAACCTGTTCTATTGTACCAACTACTTCGTGTCCTAAAATTACTGGATATTTCATTCTTGGATAAAAACCTTGCAGTTGCAATAGATCTCTATAACATAATGCTGCTCTATTTACCCTAATTACAACTTCATCTTTTCCTGGGATTGGATCTGGAACTTCTTCTATCCTATATCCTTTTTGCTTACCCTGAACTACTACGGCTTTCATCGGTTAGATTGTGTTTAAACTGTATAAAAAATATTATCTATCATAGTAGACTTGATATATTTTAAAAATAATATGTATAGCGTTCCCATGAGAGATTATTTGTAAGCTTTTATTACCAAATTAATAAGTATTATAACGATGATGGAAAACGATAAAGATCCAATCCTTAAAAAGTTACCTGAACCATTATTCTGCGTGATGGAAGATGAAATTAGAAGAATTAAATTCAAAATATAACGCATTTATCACTCTCCATAATATCGAAGAAAACGATAAAGGTAAGTTAAAGGATGTTACATTTGGAATAAAGGATGTTATTTTAACTAAAGGCATAAGGACTACTGCTGGTTCGAGAATTTTAGAAAACTATGTTCCACAAAAAAATGCGTACGTTGTTGATGCAATACTTAGAGAAGGAGGAAAGATAATAGGAAAAACCAATACCCATGAATTTGCGTTAGGTGCAACTAATACATCAAGTATAGGAGGACCTGCAAGAAATCCAGTTAATCCAGAAAGAATAAGTGGTGGTTCTAGTGGTGGCTCTGCTGTTGCAGTGAAATTAGACATGATAGATGTGGGAATTGGTACTGACACTGGAGGATCTGTAAGGATTCCTTCGTCTTTATGTGGAGTAATAGGATTTAAACCAACTACTGGGTTGATACCTACTGATGGTGTAATACCCTTTAGCTGGTCATTGGATACTGTGGGGATAATTGTGAAAGATAACATTGGACTGTTACGAAGAGTTTTTGATGCTATTTTACCAAATGAAAAAAAGAAGGTTGAAATAGCTAAACTAAGAACAAGACCGCGTCTAGGTTTATTTTTATTTGATGAAATGGAAGTTTCAAGAATATTGTTGAAAGAAATATATGCAAAATTATCTTCATATTTTGATATAGTCGAGGTCGATCTTCCTTTACTAAGGCAATATGGGTCTAAAACTAGAAGAACTATATCATTGGCTGAAGCTTCTTCCTATCATAAAGATTGGATAACTGAAAATAGTAATAAATACTTTAAAGATACTTATACGTTACTCCTTGATGGTATGAAGATCTCTGCTACAGACTATATAGATGCAATTAGATATAGAAGGGTATTAATAGAAGAGTATATAAAAGTATTTAAAAATATTGATTTTATTTTGTCTCCAACAACAAAAATTGTTGCACCTAAAATTTCTGACGTACTCTCTAATCCTCTTCAATTTAGAGAATATCTAATAGCTAATACTGAACTGTTTAATGTAGTTGGGGCACCATCAATAAGCATACCATTTTCTACCCTTAATGAGTTGCCAGTTGGTTTAATGATAAGCGGAGAGTTGTATAAAGATGGGGATTTACTTGAGGTAACTGAATATATTTTAAACGTTGTAGGAAAACATTAATGGTCTACTGATATTGTATCCTATATTGACTGTCACCTTTTTATTCTTGCTTTTAATGGTAATTATGGGGAATAAGTTGCAATTAGAAAATAAGATACTTAAGGGAACCACAACTGTAGGAATTAAGGTAAATGATGGAGTAGTTCTTGCAGCAGATAGGAGAGCTAGTGCAGGATTTTTTGTAGCGAATAAAATGGTTAGAAAAGTACTATATATTACAGATAAAATAGGAATAACTACCGCAGGTAGTGTAGCCGATTTACAGTTTATATATGATGTACTGAAAAATATATATCATTATAATAATATTACTAAATATGGACCAATTTCCATAAAGGGAATTGCAACTAGATTAGCGAACGTATTATCTGCAACAAAGTATTTTCCTTATATCGTTCAAATCCTAATAGGTGGTTACGATGACCAGCCAAGATTGTTCAATTTAGATTATTTGGGCGACATAACTGAAGAAAATTATGTTGCAACTGGTTCTGGTTCACCAGTAGCTATGGGAGTGCTAGAAGATGAGTATAATCCCAAAATGACTTTAGATGAGGCAGCTGACCTAGCTAAGAGGGCTGTGTTCTCAGCAATAAAGCGAGATTCCTTTACAGGTACTGGCGTTATAGTAGCAAAAATTCACAGTAAAGGGCATGAGGAATTAGAGTTCTACTTAAATAAGAAGGTCTGATTTCCTCCTTGCCTTAAGAAGGCGAAGCTTCCAGTTGGTATAAAGCGTTTTTAATTTTGAATGATGAAAGTATATATTTGATGAGGGTAGTATCTTCAGCCTTTAAGAACGAGGATTTTATACCCATTAAATATACTTGTGATGGACAAGATCTGTCTCCAGAGTTAGAGTGGGATCTTGTTATTAATGCTAAAAGTTATGCAGTTATTGTAGAAGATCCAGATGCGCCTGGAGGAACTTTTATACACTGGGTAATATATAACATAACTACCAATAGATTACCGGAAGGAGTGCCAAAAGTGTATAAATCACAATATGGCATACAAGGTGTAAACGATTTTGGGAATGTTGGCTACAACGGCCCATGTCCCCCTAAAACACACCCACCTCATAGATACTATTTTTATGTTTATGCAGTAGATACATTACTAAACGAAATTAAGAACGTTGATGCTGACAAATTGAAATTGTTAATAAAGGGACATGAGTTAGATAAAGGATTCGTAATGGGTAAATATAAGAGAAAGTAATTTCATTCATGAGGTGAGATAATGAGCGCGAAGGTAGAAGAAATACTTTGGGCCGAAAAGTATAGACCTAGAACTTTGGATGATATAGTAAATCAAAGAGAGATCATAGATAGGTTAAAAAAGTTCGTCAAGGAAAAGAATATGCCTCATTTACTTTTTGCAGGGCCATCAGGTACCGGGAAGACTACCGCTGCTTTAGCTCTTGTCCATGATCTATATGGAGACAATTATGTAGAATACTTCCTTGAACTAAACGCTAGCGATGAAAGGGGAATAGATGTAATTAGAAATAAGGTAAAGGAGTTTGCACGTACAGTAATTCCAAGTAATGTTCCTTTTAAGGTAGTTCTTCTAGATGAGGCAGATAACATGACTGCTGATGCCCAACAAGCTTTAAGGAGAACTATGGAACTATATACAGAAAACACGAGATTTATACTAGCTTGTAACTACTTAAGCAAAATCATTGAGCCAATACAATCTAGAACCGCATTATTTAGATTTTACCCGCTAAAAAAGGAAGATGTTGTTAATAGATTGGTATATATAGCTAAAAATGAAAAAGCTGAGTACGATCAGAAAGCTTTGGAAACTATCTACGATATAACCATGGGAGATATGAGAAAGAGTATAAATATTTTACAAGCTGCCTCAGCTTATGGCAAGATTAGTGTAGAGGCTGTATTTAAGGTTTTAGGGTTGGCACAACCTAAGGAAGTTAGAGAGATGATCAGCCTAGCGTTGCAAGGAAAATTCACACAAGCAAGGGAGAAGCTAAGAACTCTGCTTGTTACATATGGATTATCTGGAGAGGATATAATAAAGCAAATACATAGAGAGATAACTTCCTCAGAGCTTCAAATAAGTGAGGAATTAAGAGTTCTATTACTAGATTATATAGGAGAGACGGAGTTTAGAATAATAGAGGGTGCTGATGATGAAATACAGTTATCTGCATTATTAGCTAAAATGGCCATTTATGGGAATAAATATATAGGCAGTGAGAATAAATGATACAATGGTTTTTAAAATACAGACCACGTTCTCTAAAAGATGTGGAAAATCAAGATGGTGCTAAAAAGGAACTACAAGAGTGGATAGAGTCGTGGCTTAATGGAAAACCAAACGCTAAGGCAGTATTATTACACGGCCCTCCAGGTGTTGGAAAAACTACCTTAGCTGAGGCAGTAGCTCACGATTATAATCTCGAACTCTTAGAAATGAATGCTAGTGATTCGAGAAAATTGCAAGATATAAAGGGTGTAGCGGAAAAGGCGTCTGTTTATGGCAGTATATTCGGAACGAGGGGAAAATTAATACTCCTAGATGAAGTTGATGGGATAAATGTCCGTGAAGATACTGGAGCTATTCAAGGTATTTTAGAACTTATTGAAAAAACAAAATACCCTATAATAATGACCGCTAATGATCCTTGGAATCCAGCATTAAGAGAGTTAAGAAACAAAACAAAAATGGTCGGATTAAATAAGTTAGGAAAGTATCCTTTAAGAAGGCTTTTAAAAAAGATTTGCCAAGCAGAAAAGATTATTTGTGACGATGAGGCCTTAAACTATATAATTGATACTAGTGAAGGAGATACTAGATATGCAATTAATATGTTACAAGGAATTGGAGAAGGTTATGGTAAGGTTACTCTTGATTTAGTCGAAGCTATGGCTAGAAGAAAAGAACGTGAATTAGATCCGTTTGAAACACTAAGAGATATCTTCTGGGCAAGATATGCATGGCAAGCTAAAAATGCCGCTACAAGTGCTCAAATAGATTATGATATGCTAATCAGATGGATATCAGAAAATATACCTATACAATACGATAATATTGAAGATGTTTGGAGAGCTTTTGACGCTCTCTCTAGAGCTTCAATATTTTTAAAGAGAGCAAAAGGTGGTGATTGGGACCTATTATCTTACGCGTATGATCTAATGAGCTCTGGAGTAGCCGCTGCAGAAATTGAAAAGAAAAAACCTAATTGGAAACCAAAATGGAAAAAGTACCAGTTTCCGTCATATATACAACTACTATCTAAGAGTAAAGATATAAGAGACACGAGGGACGAGATCATTAAGAAACTCGCAATACATTCATCTTTTAACAAGACATTAAATGATACTTATCCATTCTTCCTAATATTCTATAAGAAATATGATAAACGGTTAAGTTTAAATACTAAAGAAAAAGAGTATCTTAATTCCGCGTCTAAATCTTAGTCTTTCTCTTTTATCTTATCTATAACTTTTATATCCTTAATTATAGTATATGGGTATTTTCCGTTCTCGTCTTTTTCATATTTTTTAACCATGTCCCAAATAGTTAATAAGGAGATAGATGTAGCAACTAATGCTTCCATCTCTACTCCAGTTTTATAATGAGCCTTAACCTTAGATCTAACTCTTATACCGTTATTCTCAATTTTTATATCAATGTCAACATTTTCTAATGGTATTAAATGGCATAGAGGTAAAAGCTCAGACGTTTTCTTTGCAGCCATTATCCCTGCGGTTTTTGCAACAGCAATCACGTTCCCCTTCTCTACTTCATTTTCCATAATTCTCCTTATAGTATCGTTTTTTAGTTTAATGAATCCCTCAGCTTCTGCTACTCTTAATATAGTTTCCTTTGGAGATATATCTACCATTTTAGCTTCGGAACTCATTTTTATCCAACTCTTCCAATAGGTTAATTAAGATTACTACTTTAGGGTTAGAGTAGTTTAATCTAACTATTTTTTTATCACTACCTATTACTTCAACTAGACTCATCTTCTGCAAATCTTCCAGTTCCCTTCTTAATTTATCGTAATGGATCTTAGACAATCTATATAATTTAGTGATATTCATATCACCATGCTTTATCAATATAGATAATATCTTCATTTTAGATGAATTATAGATTAAGCCTTCGATTTTAACCTCACCACTATTTGTTGCATAATATAATCATCTAATCTTTTATCTAATGGTAGAGAAAGGGAAACTAGAGTCGTTCTTCCTCTCATTCCCTTCCCACTCTGCCTAGTATTAATTATCCCTATTACCTTAAGTTTCCTCAGATACTCATAAACTTGTGTATGTCTTCTAGGTTCCTCATTAAACTCTCTGGCTAATGATATATATTCCTCTTCTAAGGTTCCCATTGTAACCTCATCAGCTTTACTCTTATTTAAAACTCGTATCAGCGCTTTCAAGAGTATAAGTTGATGCAAATCAAGATACGATAAACTATCCACAATCTCTTGAATCTCTGGATTTATTGTAGAATTAGCCTTCTTAGCATGATCTAACAATACAACTGGTGATCCCTCCTTCTCTGCTATTTCTCCAGCTAAACTTAGAGTCTCTATTGCAATTCTTGCATTACCATTACCCCCTTTATCATAGCCATAAGTATTGGATATGAATTGTAATACCTCATCATCTACAGCATTATCATTAAAAGCTTCATCTACCCTATACTTCAAAATATCGTAAAGTTCCATAGACCTGTAAGGTGGAAATTCAATTAATCTTCTTGCTATATGATCCCTTATACTTCTATCTAATTTATAAATAGAATGACTTTCATTAACTATAAATATATAGCTAATTCTCTTTATTATTGCTGATATTTCGTCATACAATCTTACTAAGAAGTATATTTCCTCAGTATTTGCAGTATTCAGGAAATGTCCAAACTCATCTAATGCAACTATTAGATGTATATTTCTCCTATCTAAATATTCATGGATCATCTTAAATACTTCTTGTGCTGATAATCCCCTCGAGGGTATTGGTAGTTTTAACGCGTTAGCTATTTCTTGACTTATCAAGTACAATGTTCTATGCCTATAACAATTTACATGAACATACTTTACTTTAACTCCGTACTCTCTCTCCGCAATATCTTCAAAATTTTTACCAAACAATCTAACAGTTGCTGTTTTCCCAGTACCTGTCCTACCTACTATTACAACTCTTTCTGAATCTTTAGCATCTCCAGCTAGTAAATCTCTAAATACGAAACCTAATTCCTTAATCTTTTCTTCTCTATGTGGTAAATTTTCCGGCACGTAATCTGGCGAAAGCTTATCCTTATGCTTGATTATTAACACTGATGATCTCAAACTATCTGAAAGTATATCCTTAGCTGAAACCAAAACTTTTACCCCAATCTAAATTAAGCGGTATTACCTTATATTTTATCTAAGAGAGTAGTCCGAAACTTTTCTTGATTCTTTCTCAAAAGCGATATCCCAGCGAATTCCTTTAATACATTAACGTGGAGTATAACCTCCGGATCTTTAAAATCAACATTAATTAAACCCTTTAGCCCTATCCCTACTCCCATTTCAATTTCTCTACAATCTACACTAATTCCCCTACTATAACAACGAACATAAAAAGTTTTGATATCTTTTACTCTATTTTTCATAAAATTCATTACATTAACAACAATCTCCTTTTCGTTAGTGGCATTTATAATCGATTGAAATGGATATACCTTTTCAGCACAGGATGGAGGGGAAGCGAAAAGTAGACCATAAATTACTAATGGGTCTAAATTTGAGTAAATGAGAATTACGTTTTGCACATACTCTACAACCCTCGCATCAATATCTTTTATAAGTATCCTATTCAAAATTTCATTTATACATTTCTGACCTTTACCAGGTTTTGTAGTTACAAGAGCCCTTGGGTTCTGCCACATTAGATATAAGGTTTTGTATTAAGAAAAAATAGATTGTGATTGAAGTAAAACTTAGAGCTATTAAAAGATTGTCCAATACTTACATTCGCCGAGTTATGATAATAGAGGACTGGAATGGGAGCTCGATAACAGCGGGTAACGTTGAGTTAATAAAAGGAAGCGAAAATCAGTTACCACAATGGTTAGCTATTATCTTAGAAGAAAAAAACGTAGCAAAAATAGAAGATAGAATTTCGATCGAAGATCTGGGAAGAATTCTTTTCCAAGAAAGACAAAATGCGAACACACCAGCATCTTTAGTTCCCTTAGGTAAGGATTTCTCAAGCAGAGTACAACTTTATCTCGAAACCTTAAAGAGAGACAAGAACGTTGAGAGTTTAGAAAAACTTAGAAAATCAATAAGCATACTGAATGAGATCATTAAAATAAGACTAAGAAAACTGATTCAGCTCGCATTTCTCAACATCGATGATCAGAACTTAATTAACGGGATGACAGAAGAAGAGCTTTTAATCTATAAAACAATAAAACAACTTATTAAGGAATTGTATGGTGATATAATTGGAAATTCCTAGCAAACAGATTGACTATAGAGACCTCTTTATAGAATTTCTAACAACTTTCAAGAATACCAACAATCAGAACAAATATATTGAGAGAATAAATGAACTAATAGCGTATAGGAAAAAAAGTCTTATAGTAGAATTTTCCGATATACTCTCATTCAACGAAAATCTAGCTTATGAGATAATAAATAACACCAAAATCGTTCTACCGATTCTAGAAGGTGCATTATATGATCATATCCTACAATTGGATCCTACATATCAGCGAGATATAGAAAAGGTTCACGTTAGAATTGTAGGAATACCTAGAGTTATAGAACTTAGAAAAATAAGAAGTACTGATATAGATAAACTAATAGCCATTGATGGAATACTAGTTAAAGTTACTCCGGTAAAAGAAAGAATTTACAAGGCAACCTATAAGCACATTCACCCAGACTGCATGCAAGAGTTTGAGTGGCCAGAGGATGAAGAGATGCCAGAAATATTAGAGATGCCAACCATATGTCCAAAATGTGGTAAGCCGGGACAATTCAGGCTAATCCCAGAGAAAACAAAGTTAATTGATTGGCAAAAAGCGGTAATCCAGGAGAGACCAGAAGAAGTACCTTCCGGGCAGTTACCTAGGCAGTTAGAAATAATCCTTGAAGACGATTTAGTTGATTCTGCAAGGCCAGGGGATAGAGTAAAAGTAACTGGAATTTTAGAGATAAAACAAGACTCTCCAATTAAAAGAGGAAGTAGAGCGGTATTCGACATTTATATGAAAGTTAGTAGCATAGAAGTTTCACAAAAAGTACTAGATGAAGTAACAATCTCTGAAGAAGATGAGAAAAAGATCAAGGACTTAGCTAAGGATCCTTGGATACGTGATAGAATTATAGCATCGATAGCGCCATCTATTTATGGTCATTGGGAATTAAAGGAAGCTCTAGCATTAGCATTATTTGGAGGAGTTCCTAAGGTTCTAGAAGATACAAGAATAAGAGGAGATATTCACATTTTAATAATAGGTGATCCCGGTACCGCCAAATCACAAATGCTACAGTTTATCTCGAGAGTAGCTCCAAGGGCAGTTTACACAACTGGTAAAGGATCCACAGCTGCAGGCTTAACAGCTGCAGTAGTGAGAGAAAAGGGAACTGGAGAATATTACTTAGAAGCTGGTGCGTTAGTGTTAGCTGATGGTGGAATAGCTGTAATAGATGAAATAGATAAGATGAGAGACGAAGATAGAGTAGCCATTCATGAAGCAATGGAACAGCAAACAGTTTCCATAGCGAAAGCTGGAATAGTAGCTAAATTAAACGCTAGAGCTGCAGTTATTGCTGCGGGAAATCCAAAATTTGGTAGATATATAACCGAAAGGCCAGTATCTGATAATATTAACTTACCTCCCACAGTCTTATCAAGATTTGACCTAATATTCATATTAAAGGATCAACCAGGTGAACAAGATAGAGAGCTTGCAAACTATATATTAGATGTACATTCAGGAAAATCTACAAAAAATATTATAGATATAGATACATTAAGAAAATATATAGCGTATGCAAGGAAATATATTATACCAAAAATTACGAGTGAAGCTAAGAATCTAATTACAGACTTCTTCGTGGAGATGAGGAAGAAAAGTTCGGAAACTCCCGATAGCCCAATATTGATAACTCCAAGACAATTAGAGGCTTTAATAAGAATTTCAGAAGCTTATGCTAAAATGGCTCTCAAAACAGAAGTCACCAGAGAGGATGCAGAAAGAGCCATAAATATAATGAGACTATTCCTAGAAAGCGTAGGAGTTGACATGGAAAGTGGAAAAATAGATATAGATACGATAATGACTGGAAAACCTAAAAGTGCTAGAGAGAAAATGATGAAAATACTAGAAATAATAGATAGCTTAGCAGTAAGTTCAGAGTGTGCAAAGGTTAAGGATATACTAAAAGAAGCACAACAAGTTGGTATCGAAAAAAGTAACATAGAAAAATTACTTACAGATATGAGAAAAAGTGGTATAATATACGAAGCAAAACCAGAATGTTACAAAAAAGTCTAAGCTAATTTCTTATATATTGGCAGAGGAGACCACATTACCCATGCTGGTACTTGCTTTATTAATTCGTAAGCTTCTTCCCAACCGGAGAGACCTAACCTTTTTGATAGCTCTTCCAGTGTCATCTGTGTTCTTACGTATTCGTTAAGAACCGCTATTACATCATCGTTTATCTCTACTTCTCTACCACTTGAAAGCTTTATCTTTAACATTTCCATGGGTTATCATCTCATATCCCAAATATAGATTTTACTGCATTAATTCCGTATATAGACCATATGGCTAAAACCAAAATTATAAGCGAAATTAGAATTGACATTGCACCTAAACTATGCTCATTTCTCTCCATGAAATAAACTCCCAGGAGCAAAAATATTATTATAATAACTCCTAGCGCAAGGTAACCAGCACTATTTAATGCTTGTCCGTTATTTAACGGTGAAATATAATAGGGAAAAGCAATGACTCCCAATATACCAATAATTAAAATAAATATTAGAATCAAAATTACATAGCTATTTATAACCTCGTTGTAAAGTCTGTTATACTTTTTTGGCATGATATTACTTCACCATGGGACATTTTTAATTTTTAGCAAATAAGCAACGTAGTTTGTCCCTTGATGCAAAAAGAAAGCTAATCCACATATGAACAAAAACTGATACCACGTAATATTTACACGCATCAACACAAGTATTAGAGAAGCTCCTAAGACAAAATCTAATTGATCTAAACCTAAAACTCTTCCACCCCTAGGTATACCAAGTCTCCTCTTTATGAAGGCACCAATCATATCCCCTATCATTGCGAATAAGGACTCTAAAAACGATATAAGAGTCCACTCAGCTGTAAAAAATTTAGATATAATAACACCTACTGTAGTACCGAAAGTTAATGCAACAATTAGACCCTCAAAGGTCTTCCCATCTCCAAATAGTCTCCTCCCATCTACGAAATTCTTACCAAAATCTATTGGAGTCCCCCTTTTAATGAATGGACCACTTCCATTAGCGATAAATGCAGGTAGATATATGAGAATTGATAATAAAAGATCGTATGCTATAGACAACCAATTACACCCCTTTCAGTTATCTTAAATTTACATCTCCTAAGGTTACCTATAATATAAGATTTAGTAATCCTCAAAACATCATCGGAGAACTTTCGCATAAATTTTTCCCCAGCCACCTTATTATTGGCTGATACTTCCCAAACTAATAGAATTTTTACGTTAGACTGGGCGATCGACCTCAAAATAATTAATAGCTTTAAGAAACTATGTACATTCCGTTCATATCTATAAAACGTATTAATTGTGTCAACTACTATAAGACTGGGCTTATATTCCAAAGAATTGATTATTCCATTAAATAGTTCAATATTGCTTTTAACAGAAGCGAAATAAACTCCTTGACCAACCTTAATCTTTTCTAACCTAGCCTCGAAAAGAGAACCTTCAGTCGAGATGAAAACGGAAGTCCTTATTTCCAAGGCCAATTCTAACGAAAGACTAGTCTTTCCTACCCCAGACTCGCCGTATATTGACACCAAATTTCCCCTTTCAAATACAAATGTTGACAAATTCAAAGCTTATAACTCACTAAATAAACATCTTACATGTGAAAATAAAAAATGTAGCAATTATCGCTGATTCTCCTAAAGTATATAAGAACATATTAGATGAACTAAAGAGAAGAAATATACAGATTTCTGAGAATGGAGAAGTGAAAATAGTAATAGATTCAGTAAAGGAAAGAAGTGATATTCTTAGATATGTGGGCCGTATAATAGCTATCTCAAGGGGAAAACAAGAATTCAACGAACTACTAATAGGCATAGATACCAATTCACCCTATCTAACTGTTGTTGCACTAATAGATGGAGAATTGATAGAATATAGAAGATCTTATGGACTTCAACCTTTAATTAACGCAATTAGTGAAATCCTAATTACATACCCAGCAAAAAGAAAAATAATAGGAGTAGGTATTGGAAATAAATATGGAAAAGAAATATATAGTGTTCTCTCAATGATCTATGAAAATGTAAAGAGTATAGACGAGAAGTACACAAATGCGAAATCACCCTTTAATCAGATAAAGGATAAAGACATAAGAGCAGCGTATAGTATAGCCTTGAGGGCATCTTCATGAAAAAAGAACAGATAATACAAGGGCCTTGTACAATAAAAGTTTTAGAGGGAGAGGCTAGAATACTCGGAATAGAGATACAGAAAAACGATTTGTTAACAATACCATCAGATAAGACGTATACTCTTGTTTATGATGAAAATACAAGGTTAGAGACGGATTGTAAAAAGCTGTTAGACAATTTAAATTTAAGATGGGATGAAATAGTTGAAGAGATTATAAACACAGTAGGAGTAGTATTGCTTCTAGGAAATGTAGATTCCGGAAAGACTTACTTGACCAATCTATTCACCAATCTTGCCACTTCTTACTTGAAGATTATAGATGCAGATGTTGGGCAATCCACTTTATTTCTACCAACCTTCATAGCAGAATTAAAACCGATGAGAAAAACCCTTAATCTAGAGGAGCTTGGATATGATACTCTAGAATTCTTTGGAGATATAACACCTTCAACGAATCCTAGACTACATGTTCAAAAAATATTGAGACTCTATGAAACAACACCAAAGGAAAGACTAACAGTAATAGATACTGATGGGTGGACTGTTGGACTAAATTCAATGTTACACAAATTCGAATTAATATACACAATTGATCCTGATTATATAATAGTATTTGATCAGAAAATAAAAGATTCATTACCTGAAAATTATAGAAACAAAGCAATTCTTTTAAAAAGTGTAAATCTGCATAAGTCTAGATCTGAAAGAAAAGCAAATAGAATAGCAAAATATGAGAGATATTTTAAGGAAGCAAAAAACATAAAAACCCTATCTGAAAATTTATTAGGAAAACAAATATCAAACATTCTATACTGTGCATGGGGAGAGTATATACAATTATCAGACGAAGAACCATGTACAGACTATTATATACCACTTAATTTACTAAAAGGAGCATTACTAGGCATAATAGAAAATAAGAAAGTCATAGGAGCCGCCCTATTAGATGACCTAAAAGAAAACGAAATAACAATACTAAGTAGAGTAAACAAGTTTACAGGGTTAGTTTTAGGGTATATTAGCTTAAATGATAAATTTGAGGAAAGAAGAATTAGATTTAGAAAATGCAAAAGCTAATTGCAATTGAAGGAATAGATGGGTCAGGCAAAACAACACTTGCGAATCTATTAAAGGAGCATCTAGAATCTAAAATGAAACTGAACGTGATTGTTACGAGAGAGCCATTTTCTGAAGATATAATAAAGTTAATAGAAAAAATTGGCTGGAATGATCCAATCCTATTAGTATTGCTCTTTGCAGCAGACCGAGAAATACACGTTAATTGGCTATCTAAAATAAAGGATGCTGATCTAATAATACTTGATAGATATTATTTCTCCAGCATAGCCTATCAAGGGGCTCTAGGAGTAGATGAGCAATGGATAAAAATGGTGAATTCCTATTTCCCTAAACCAGATATGGTAATATTATTAGACTTACCAATTGAGGTTGCTATCAGTAGAATAAAAAATGATAAATTCAACTTCGAAGAAAAGATTAAAAGCCTTGCAAAAGTTAGGGAAAAATACCTAAAACTTGCAAAAGAATATAATTTCTACGTAGTAGATGCAAGCAAGGATAAGAATGAAGTATTAGAACAAGCAATAAAAATTATTCAGAAGAATTTATTTTAATCTTCCTTAATCGTTCTAATGCATCTAAATACCTTATGATCTGAATTATCCTTTCAGAATCTAATGGATCCTCCTTCATCTTTTTTGCGCTTAAATATAGACCATCAATCAATATACTTTCTATTTCATCTAACTGCAAATTTCTCTTTACGATCTTCTCCTCATCATCACTCTTCACTATATAAACTTTCCCGTGAACTGGACATACAACATCACCATTTTTCAATTTAAATAGCGGCATTTTGCATATAGGACAAGCCTCTTCTAACATTGTAGCGCCTTGACGTAAAAGTTCAGCAGCCTTCTTAACACCTACCTCACTTTCGTTAGTCATAAATAATTCTTAAACTCCCTAATATTAAAAAGTAATAGAGGTGTTTTGACATGTCAATGCCTTATGACAATGAAGCTAAGATAAAACAAGCAGTAATTTTATTACAGAAGATAGTTAATGATACGAGCGTTCCCAGAAACATTAGAAGAGCAGCAACTGATGCAATAAGAAATCTTCAAGACCTTGGTTTAAGTCCTGCAGTAAGGGCTGCAAACGCGATTGGAATTTTGGAAGATATAAGTCAAGATCCTAATATGCCTACTCATGCTAGAATTTCCATCTGGAACGTTGTTTCCATTTTAGAGACAGTAAAGGACTAGCTTTTTTAAATCTCAATTTTTATTTTATAATGCGCGGGGGTGCCCGAGCTAGGTCAAAGGGGGCAGGCTTAGGCCCTGCTGGCGAAGGCCTGCACGGGTTCAAATCCCGTCCCCCGCACTGTTTTTAAACTCAATTAAATTTCATCTATAAGATTAAATGTTTTAGAATATATTGAATGAATACTAATTCTCAGAAATAATATCTAAATATCACTATATTTCAAGAATTAGTAAATAATTATCTCTAGTTGGTTAATTGCTGAAATATTTTACTTTTTTAGACTATAGCTGGAGTTTGCAAAAGCTTATAGCCCGTAATTAACTCCCCAGTTAAACCAATGTTGTAAGTCTTATCACTATAAATAAAACTAAAATTCTTCATTAGCTTTGAAGCAACGGACGTGAACCATTTCACACTTTAAGTGTACGGACCCGCCGGGATTTGAACCCGGGACCACCGGCTCCGAAGGCCGGCGCTCCATCCTAGCTGAGCTACGGGTCCCCTTATGATACTCTCTACCATATTTAATTATTAAGATTTTAGAGTTAAATACCAGCCTTCATGGTATAACATATATACTCCATTTTAACTAGACTTCAAAATATTATCAGTGACAAAACTCTAGTGATGTCTATATTAATGATTAATATCTACCAGTTAGAAAAATATCCTCTGTATTTCATTTTAACTAATTACATCCTTTCTAAGCTCCTTATACCTAAGACGCTTAACCCGTTCTTTAATACAACTGACACTCCTTTTACTATATATAATCTTAACATTCTCTTCCTTGGATCTTGTTCTTGTAGTACTCTCTCTTTATCATACCAACTATTGAATATGTCAGATAATTCTCTCAGAAACGCTACTAAATCTTCTAACCTTAAGTTATCTACAGCATTCTTGAATACCTCGGGGAATTTAGCTATCAAGATTAATATGTTCCTCTTATCTCCAACTAAATCACTAAAGTCTACCTTGTCCATAGATAAGTTTTCAGTAGATTTAGCTAATATGTTAGCAGCTCTAGCATAAGTATATTGTAAATAAGGTCCACTGTTCTGCTCAAAGCTGGTTATCCTGTTTAAATCAAATGATAAAGGCTTATTTGCAGAAACTGACAAAATTGCGTATCTAAGCGCTGCATTTGCTATATCATCAATATTTTCCATATTACCACCTTTCTCTTTCAGCTTATTTCTAACTATGTTATCTAGTTTTTCATATATCTCGTCAATGGTTATTATCTTTCCTAGTCTTCCACTCATTCTTAGTCCTTGGATGTTAACCATCCCATATGAATAATGCAATAAATTTTCCGCAAATCTCGAATATCCGAGTAACTCTAGAGCACCTCTTAATTGTATTTGCGGAATGTATTGTTCTTCTGCGATCACATTTATAACAAAATCTGCATTAAACTGATTAAATTTGAAAATTGTATACGCAATATCCCTAACGGTATACAATGTAGTTCCATCGGATCTCATCAACACTAAAGGAGGTATCTTGAGCCCTTTTGGAATTCTCAACTTAGATCTAGCTTCATCACCTAAGAAACTATCTAAGTCCAATGCTATTACTCCCTTATATGGTATTTTAGCCGAGGAAGACAATAAGGCCTTTAATACTTCATTAACCATTTTCTCCCATAACAAGTCACTCTCATAGTCGAAATTGTCAAATCTTATATTAAGTTTGGATAACGTTTCACTAAAGCCTTCTAGCGCATAACTAATGTACTTTCTAATAATCCCCTTTAGTTCATCATTACCCTCTTCGTATTTCTTTATGATTTCTCCTATCTCCTTCTCCGGCTCCTCCTTAGCATTTATAGTGTCTGCTAACTTATCGAAAAGTACCTCATTTCTATTCCTTAGATCATTCGCTATTACTATTAGCTCATCTAGTTCTCTCACTTTCTCCCTATACTCTGACTCTGAAAGTTTCTTTAACTCCTCTCTCAACTTCCTAATTTCTAAAATTACATTAGTCATGGCATATATTATACCCAACCATAGATCCTTCTTTACATTTGGCTCTGGATCAGGAAAACCTAAAAGTTTTAGGCCGTAAATTAGAACTGCAACTTGCCTCCCAGTATCGTTAACGTAAAACCTAACATTAACTGAGTGACCTCTAGCTTTTAACGCTCTAGCAAGCGCATCTCCAAGTATCGTATTTCTCAAATGGCCTATATGTAACGGATGTATAGGATTAGCGCTCGTGTGTTCAACTACTATTCTTTTTGGCTTTTCGATTTTTTCCAGTCCATAACTATCGTCTAGTTTGCTAAAGATACTCACGAAAATATTTCTTAGATTAAGCCTCGCATTAAGATATATTCCGGCTACTTCTATCCTCTCTATTAACTCACCTTTATATTCTTGTAATAATTTCGCTTTCTCATTTATATTTCCCTTTATTAATGATGGTAACGCTAATGATAAGTCGCCAAGTTCTTCCCTAGGAGGATATGTAATATTTTTAAAGACTTCCTCCTCGCTTATACCTAATTGTGCAGCGACATATTCCGCCAATTCTTTCTTAGCTCTTCCTATTATATCCACATCACGTTTTATGCCTTATAACTTTTAATATTTACTCACTAGAATCATATAACCATGAAGAAAAGGGTGGAAATCCTAATAGTAGAGGATTATAGTGGAAATCCCAAAATTAATGAGCAAGAAATTAAAAAATCATTAAGTCATATAGGGGATGACATTGTAATAACTAGGTTACATTTGCCACAGTGGACTGAAAATAAAGATGAAAGTGATCTAGTTGGAGTACATGTAATTGTGAGAGAAGTTGCAGAAACATAACGTATGTCCCTATTACAAGAATGGCTACTGCACATCACCTGCATTAGATAAGCCTTCTGATATAGTAACTTCTAACAATAGATGCTTTGGTCAATTTAAAACTTGTAGATATTTCTTAGACGACGGGAGCGATAGCAAAACGGGGTTAGAGAAATTTAATGAAGATAAAACCATTGAGCAAGAGATTAGATTTTACCCAAAAATAAACGCATTAGAAAATATTATAGACAGCGGTTGCGAACATTACCAGCTCATAAAGAGTGAAAAAGGATTCATTGCGTATTGCAATGCAATTAAAAGGGTTTTAGTAACACGACAGACCATATTATGTAACAAAGAATTCCAAAGATGTCCATATAGGACCTTACTCGGTACCTAACTTAACATACCTACCGTCTTCTGATAAGTTAATTTTTCCTTTTTCAACTAGATCCGCTAGTGCTCTTCTTATCTTATCCTCGCTTGCAATTCCAGATAACATACTGTGTAATTCCTTTAGGTTCATTGGCTTTTCATTTAATAAGTCAAGTAATATTTGTTTTAATTCATCCTCATTTGGCGCAGTCATTACTATAACGTCTTTATCGGAATAGACTACCTTTAGTTTGTTTTCTACGTTACCAGAATTGGAAGCCGACTTCTTACCTCTCTTCTTAGTCTCATTACTCATACTAATACACACTCACGTTCATTTCTCATTTCTTACTTTTAAACATTATGCGAATTTTTAAAATCAATTTCATTCTTCATTATACCAACGCGTTATAGCATAGAGCAGTAAATATTTCTAATATTAAATAATTAATATCTCTTCATAGCCAAGTCTTATAAAGAATGAGGCCGAAAGCTTTTAAGGCGGGAAGGAAGCTAGATCATGAATGTATACTTATATTACTGTGTTTAGATTAACATTATTAGGCGACAATGTTGAATCAACCGGACTTCCTTAGACATGTAGCCAGTAAGATCCTATCGCCACTATCAATAGATTCGAAAAGGTTAGACGAAGCAAGAAGAATTTTAGGAGAGGCAGAAGTTAAATACAACTTCTCCTCCTACGGAGGAAATCCAAAAAAACTAATAGATTTCCTATTAAGTCCAGACTTCACAGAACTTAGCTTAATTTTAGGCCCAGATGTAACAAAGAAACTATTAGAAGCTATAAAAGATAATTATACAGACGAAGACATAAAAAAAGTAGCAGATAAAATGTTGGAAGAAATAAACGGATATACAGAAAACACTGAAGAGTCTAACGTTAAAGTTTCAGTTAATAAAAAATATTTAGTCTCCTAAAGATGGAGTACCAGATCCTCCTTCTCCACCACTTTCTTCTTTACTTCCTTCTCCACCTTTCTTCTCGCTCTTTAATGGAGCTGCAGCTATTAGGTCATCAATCTTTAATATTGCTGTAGCTGCCTCTGTTGCGCTCTTTAACACTTGAGCCTTTACTCTTATAGGCTCAATGATGTTTAAGGCATATACATCGTCTACGATCTTCCCACCTATTACATCTACACCAGTATTGGTTAATCCCTTAGCGTGTCTAGCTCTTAAGTCCATTAGTGCAGATATAGCCTCCAGCCCTGCAGTTTCAGCTAAAATCATAGGTATCTCCTCTAATGCATCTGCAAATGCTTCTATAGCTAATTGCTCCTTACCTCCTACACTTCTAGCATACTCTCTTAATTTCATCGCTAATTCTAACTCGATAGCACCACCACCTGGCAATATTACTGGCTCTAATAATATGTTCCTCAGAGCATGCAATGCGTCATTTATACTCCTCTCAGCCTCATCTAATGCCATATCATTTGAACCTCTTAACAAGATATTTACGGCTTTCAAGTTCTTAGCACCTTCTATAAATACCATTTTGTCATTTCCAACTCTCCTTTCCTCAACTAATTCAGCGTATCCTAAATCATCGGGAGTAGCGTCTTTAATGCTGCTTATTATTCTCGCGCCTAATGCCTTCTCTAATTTCTCTATATCGCTCCTCTTAACCCTTCTTACAGCCAATATACCTTTCTTAGCTAAGAAGTGCTGTGCGATATCATCAATACCTTTCTGGCATATTACAACGTTAGCACCTATTGACGCTAGTTTATCAACCATGTCCTTAAGATATTTGGATTCCTCATCTAAGAAAGCCTTGATTTGCTCTGGTGATGTTATACTTATCTTAGCTGAGATTTCAGGTTTTTCTACCTCTAATGCTGCATCCAAAACAGCTATCTTGGCTTTAGTGACTCTTCTAGGCATTCCAGGGTGCACAACCTCCTTATCTAATACTAGTCCTTTAACTAAGACGCTATCCTCTATACTTCCACCTTTCTTCTTATCTATCTTTATTAAGTCTAAACTCACATTATAACCACCATTAGGTAGAGGTTCTGCAACATTAACTATTGCGTCTATTACCATGTCAATTATTTTATTTAATTCAGCACCTTCTGCAATAAACTTACTTGCTAGTGTAGTAAATACTATCTTTCTTAGAGTATCCCTAGAAACTGAAGAATTCAAATCCCTTATATCGATCTTGGTTCCTAATTGTGGAAGTAACTCCAAGGCCTTGGTATATGCCTTCTTATACCCCTCAATGATTATTGTTGGATGTATATTTTGATCCAATAAACTTTCAGCTTTCTCCAATAGAGCACCAGCTAATACTACAGCGCTTGTAGTACCATCACCTACTTCAGCATCTTGTGCTTTAGCTGCTTCTACTAATAGCTTTGCTGCTGGATGCTGTATCTCCATATCCTTTACTATTGTAGCGCCATCATTAGTTATGGTTACGTCACCGAAACTATCAATTAACATTTTATCAAGACCTTTAGGACCTAAACTACTCCTTAACATTTCGGCTAGTGTCTTTGCAGCAAGTATATTGTTCCTTAACGCATCTCTACCAGTAGTTCTACTCGTTCCCTCTTTAAGCAATAAGACTGGAGATGCCATACCTCACAACACCGTTCCGTGAGAACATTAGTATCGCTTATATAAAAATTTTTCTCTCAAGCAAACCGTGAAGCAATTTTTTAAATTAATAGAAAATCCATTCTTCTCTAATATGATGTGCGAAAGATGTAACAAAAGAGATGCTATAAACGTAGTAGGAGGAAGAAGATTATGTAGCATATGCAGCAAAGACGAGATAGGTAAGAGAATTAAGAGGGAACTTTACCCAAGAAAGATAATAGTACATAATGACAAAATCTTATTTGCTTATCCCTCTTATCTAAGCTTTATTCAAGAAATTCTAAGAAATATAATAAATAAAATTTACACTAGATTTAATTTACAGTATTACGAAATTACTTTAGAACCACAAAACTCTATCCTAGATGATATATGGAACTTAATCATAAAAAGTAAACAGTTTTCGGAAAAAAATGGAATAAATAAAATCTTTTTACCTTTTACAGCTGACCTCTTGATGGCCTACTTAGTATACTCAATAACAAATCAAGATTATACTTATATCCAAATGATAGGATTGGAATACAAAGTCAATAATATTTCATTTCTAATTCCATTTTATAACACCTCCTTATATGAATTACAAGGTTTCATAAATAATGAATCTAATGCAATAGTGACAAAGGATGAAATTTTTAATGAAATTCTAACATGGGAAAGGGACATGTTAAAAGAAAATTACGAACTATTCCACGCTTTCCATAATTCCAAAAAATTACTTGAAATAGGAAGAAAAGATTACAGATGCGAGGGTTGTGGAGGAATGATTAACTCCCCGGTAAAATACTGCGCGAGATGCTCTCTAATTTACTCTTCTCCTCCTTATTGAGAATGACTTCAAAATATATTTGCCCTTGACTAGGTCTAAATCTAGATGGCGGAATAGGTCCCTCTGAAGTATAGTAGAAGAAACCCGATTTTAAGATCTCGTTAAATCCATCCTTATCCATTCTTAAGAAATCTTGTAATATATCAATTACATGTATGATATTTTTTAGTTCCTTCATGCTTAACGTATAACCGCAAATCCTACAAGTTAAATCTGGCATTACCGAATCAAATTCACATCTAGGACATTTAATAGGAGATCTTAAGACGTTTGCTAACATTGACCAAGTAACTCGTAACAGATCAATTAAATCCTTTTTATTTCTCTTCAAGCATTCTTTATACAGCTTATCCATTATGGGAATTAAACCACCTTTACCATAAGTTACTATAAACTCTAATTGGTCTTCACTAAGTTTCTCTATATCATATAAACGCAAGAGTTTATATGATATAATTTCCATTAATCTGTCTCCCATAGCTCTAAGCCTATTAATTATCGTAGATACTTTAGGCTTCGTTTTCACTTCTCCTACCGCCATGGCAAAGGGCTCTCTTAACACCTCCTTCAGATCCTCTCTTGAAAGGTTTAAATAGGAAATTCCTAACGCGTTAACTACCTCATCCAAATATTCATCCAAAACCTTATCTGCATCTACGTACTTCTCAGATTTTTTACTACTGGAAGATTTTTTCTTCTTCATGCCCTCTTTACTATTCTTCTCACTAGCGATTTTTTCTTCCTCATTTTTCTTACGTCTTGGCACTCTACTTATAATTTAGAAACCTATTTTATATAAAACTTTAAGTCATTAACGCTAAATCTTGAAAATCCATTGGTAACATTTTCTTCTTATTAACAATTTCTTGATACTTGTTATCTAAGAATGAAATAAATATTGGACAAGTCTCATATTTACCATCGCGCTGACATTTATCACCCAATGTGAGAAAGCACTTAGTATTCTTCTTATCATAATAAGGACATAACTTGTAGTAAGTTTTAGCGCTTTTTATCATGCGTTCTATCCATTGTTTCTTGTGATCCTTTTTTTCTGCCTCTTTTTCGGCCTTTGCCAACGCCTTATTTATCTCATCTTCAGACATTTTCACTGATTTATTAGTTGACATAAATTCTCCCTCCTACTTGCTATAACTTCTAGTACAAAGATTAAATAGATTACTACTACTACTGATCTGCTCCTATTATAAGAGTATTAAAATGAATGGTTTGTATAATCTTGATCTTTCTTTCAACATACTTATAATTTAACGTACATATAGTAGTAGTAATTATAATGCCAAAAGGAGAAGGGAAAGTTAACAAGAAGACAGTTTCTCTTTTAGAGTTTTTGAAAGGCCTATTCTGACTCCCATTTTAGGATCTTGATATACGTAAAGGAGCCTTTTAATTTGTAAGTTCTTGAGTACTCTAAATAGCCAACTAGTATCAGCTTTCATTTCTTCTTGAAGCTGGTCAAGGTAGATGTAAGTTGTCCCCCACTCCTTATACTTGTTTAATAAATAACTTAGTATTTCTTTTTCATCATCAACAAGTTTATCCAAAATCTCCTTTATACAATCCGTTGGATTAGCCTTTTGTTGTTTTTTGTTTTCATTACTGGTTTTTCCGTCAATAAACCACAAAACTTCTTGTGCTTTTTTGTCATCTCTTTTCTCAACTTTGTTGTTTTTTGTTTGGTAAACTTTTTCACCCTCTAGTACTTGCTTAGCAAGTAATAAGTACTCTTTGAATTTAGAATTGTTTTGTGATTCAATAATATCTCTAGCTATGTTTTCTCCTCTCCTACTTAAGTGCCATCTTCCTCCTTCTTGATAAACTAAACCTTTCTTCTTCCAATAACTGAGATAACTACTTATGTATTTAGTTTCGTAACCTAAATTAGTCGCAATTTCAGCTGTTCTTAATGGTCTGGCGTAGAGGAGGAGTAGTATTGCCTCAACCAATTTGGATCTAGGCGACTCCTTACTTGTTTTCTCCTCCTCGCTTATCTGCTGCGCTATAGCCTCTATATCATCTCTTTGATAGTCCTCACTCATCTTATTATATTAGGCATTATAACTTAAAATACAAGCTAAAATCCCGACTGGGATTATTCAGTTAATTTTTCATTTCAGTACTACTCATTGGCAAGTTTTAATAGCGTAGAATTTGTTGTAACCTACTATGACGTTGTAGACACCAGAAAAGAGTTTATCTAAATTCTCATTCCCCGTATCGATTCTAAAACAGTTAATGGTGTAAAGCTTAGAAAGAGTAGACACTACTATAAGATCATCCTTTTTTACCTTTCTTAAGAACATTGGCCCTAATTCTTGATTTCCTCTTCCGATTAGAAACCCTTGTTTGCCTATTGGGGTAAGCAATATTTTTAACTCCCCGGTTAAATTGATTAAATCAAAATAGCTGACGTTTTCTTTTATTAATTTCTTTCCTCTAACTATATCAATGCCTAAAAATGGAGTGTTGATCTTTAGTTTCCTTTCTATATATTTTACAGTACTCCCAGGACCCATAATATAGGTTATATTGTCATCCATGTTATCTATTATATAATCTGCGATTTCCTCTAGTTCATCCTCGCTATATTGTGTCTCCTCTTTACTTGGGGTTAATAAACTATTACTGCTTATGGTTAGGGCTATATAATATAATTTGACAGAATACGTTCCTTTTCTATATGCCTCCTCATTAACATCTAGAATTTCTTCCCTCACGATTTTTGCTTCATCATGTAAAAATTTTGTTAACAGTATCGCTGCGGCCTCGGGCGTATTAGCGAAAACTCCGCTGTGCATTTTTACGCCAGCGGGAACTCCTAAAATTGGTATTTGCGCTCCTTGAAGTCCCTCAAATACATCCCTTGCTGTTCCATCCCCACCAACAAATACAATAATATCTACCCCTCTTCTTACAAACTCTTTTACAGAATCAATTGTATCATATCTGGTAGTTTTTTCCTTTTCACCTATAGGTATTGTCTCATATTTCAATTTTGTTTTAATAAAATATATTTCTCCCATTTTTAACTTTGGTGTTACATAGATAGTATCTTCTGGGGCTTTGACCAAAAATCTGGCAACTCTACTTGGTATTTCAGGGTTCTCGAGATATAATTCATCACTACCTTTCCTTCCTATTCTTCCACCTGCACCAGCATATGGATTCACAAGAAATCCAATTTTCTTCAACATTTCTTTAACACCTTAAGTATGAAGGCCAAGGTCAGATTTCCTAGATGTTCTTTATTAGGAACTAGAAATATAATAAGATCGTTAGGACCACAATTCTCACAATTTTCCTTAATTTCTTCCAATAACCCTTTGAGTGACATCTCCTCTGTCTTAGGTGGAATCTCTATTTTTCCTTCTTCCGTATGAACGCACACCAATACTTTTTCCGCACCTAATCTTATTATTTCATCTCTTAGATGCAAAACTGGAATCTTTTTTAATAATTCCGCACCTCCCCTTATGATAAGCATTGATGAGTTCCAACCTAATGATTTCAAAGTAACATTTTTTATATTGGATGTGTTTTTAATACATGAGACTATTTTATTCCCTTCTTCTGTGAGAGTATTTCCTCCTACTGGATCTGTCTGAATTAGTTTCATTTCTCTTAATCTTTTTAGTAATGTTTTTATAGATGCTTCTGATAATCCCGTTTTTTTCATCAATAATATCCTTCCTACTGGCTGTAATTGGCTTATGTAAAATAAGCTCATTATAACATGTCCTTCATCAAATTTAGGCTTATTGCCTTGTCTGGTTTCCACAGCTTTGGTAAGTACAATCTGGATATCCATATTTAAATATGTGATAAGATAGATTAAAATTATGTTTAGAGGAAGAAGCTTGTTGTGTCTGCTTGATTTTGAAACACATGAAATAGAGAGAATGTTAGATGTTTCATTTATAATGAAAAATTACGTTTATCATAATAACGTTCCAAGTTCGTTAAGTGGTAAGAGAGTCGCATTACTTTTCGAGAAGCCAAGTACTAGGACTAGGGTTAGTACTGAATTAGCAGTATCAATGTTAGGTGGAATTCCAATTGTTCTTAATAAGCAAGATTTGCAATGGTCTAGAGGCGAACCCATCGAAGACACTGGAAGGGTTTTAGGCAGAGTTGTTAATGGGATAGGGGCCCGAGTACTAAATCACTTAACCCTAGTTAAACTAAAGGAATCATCTGGAGTTCCGGTATTTAATTTATTAAGCGATCTTTCTCATCCCCTGCAAGCATTAGCGGACTTAATGACCATTAGGGAAAGGTTTGGTAATAATCTAATTAAAATAGCGTTTGTTGGTGACGGAACTGATAATGTATTGCTAAGCCTAATGGCAATTGTGGCTAAATTAGGATTGGAGTTACATATCGCGACTCCTAAAGAACTTAAGCCTAGAGAAGATTTGTTTAAGATAATAAGTGAGATTGCAGATGATACGGGTAGCGTTATAGAGTTTCATGAGGATCCATATGATGCTGTTAGGGGTGTGCATGTAGTCTATACTGATGTTTGGGTTAGTATGGGACAAGAGAATATTGCTGAACAGAAGAAGAAACTATTGCAGAACTATAGGGTTACTTCAGACTTAATGAAGTATGCGGTTAAGGATGCTATATTTATGCATTGTTTGCCAGCTAATAGGGGAGAGGAAGTAGAGCTTGAGGTAATAGACGGACCTAAGAGTGCCGTCTGGGATCAGGCTGAGAATAGATTATATACAGCAATGGCAGTGTTTTCATTATTTATTTAAAGAAATCGTAAATAGATTTTTGCTTGATTAGACCCTTTATCGTACGTAACTTAAATAAGTTTATTTTAACCTTTAATTTTTTATTTACTTCAGATATGGCTTGATCCAGATTGTCATATTTTCCTATTCTATTTTTCATAGCATTCCTCACAGTTTCTCTAATGTGCCAATTTCCAACTGGTGCAAAGTACTCTTCTGTTATTTCCCTAATGATTATAACTCCCGCTTGTCTCTTTACTTCCTCTAAATGTTCTAGCACCGCTAATCTTGCAGCCATGTATCCTCCATCTAAGTATTCATACTCTCCCCAGAAATTCTCCTTTAGTTCCGAAATTGTGAGATCTTGAGACCACAAACTTAGTGGATGCCATATTTCTATCCATATTGAACTAAACTTTGATGGATAAAGTACAACATAGAAGTAGTTGCCTAAATATGAGCCGTGGTACACTTCTATCTCATTTACCTCGTTATAGTTTATTATTTTGCTATATAGAAATTTACCAACTGTGCTGTCAACTGCAGTTATTGCCCATCTAGTTGGTACGAATCTTCTGTTCTTTTTCTTGCCTAGAAGTCCAAACGATAATGCGTGCATTATCTTATAATAATCTACATTATACCTATACAGTTCTAAGATCGCTTCTGCAGATTTTACATCATCAAAGATTAGCTTATCCAATTTAGTTGGGATTTTAGGATTATCAATAACCTTTATTTCCTCTGCAATTCCTCCTGGTCCTCTCGGTAAAATTATTCCGTCAAACTTTAATTTCGCCTCTAATGTTTTTAATTTTGCCTCAGATACTACTGGATTATCTGAAATTATTGCTAATGGTATTTCTGTATTGTAATATTCAGTAGCTTTCTCAACCTTAACTGTAGTTATACTCGAGATTAATGAGGATCTCAACTTTATTATATCCCCTAGATTTACCTTTCCCCACCATTCCTTAACGTTCTCATATTTTCTAGCATCTTCCCCATATACTGAGGGTGGAATATTTATGATTAGTGAAACTTTAGGATATCCTTTCTCTCCAACTATTCCACTAGGAGGAGTAGAACCTTCAACCAGTTTAAATGAGGTATCTATTTTAATTTTCTGAAGACTACTAACCATACCTCTAAATCTCTCCATTATTGGACAATACGGTAACCCACAGAGATTCTTATGTCCCTTACACTTGATGCATAGCTCTGCTGGAATTTTGTGCATTTCTTATTTTCCTCTCAATATACCATTGTAAAATGGAAAATTTAGCTCTAAATGATAATCCATTGATTATATTTCTTATTTTCCCTCTCCTTAAGTTATCTAGGATATCGTCTAAGTTAAACTCCATTACCTCATATAAATCATTATATGCGGAACCTATTGCTTGAATTACGTGAGCGTCACTATTTGAAACTCCAGCTAAATTCAGCTTTATGGATACTTCTTTAGCCTTATTATTAGCCATTTTAGGAGCCTTGGAGTTATAAATTTCAATTAAATCAAATTTATATTCAAATACCTTATTACCTATTCCTTTTCTAAAAATATCGAAAGGATGTGAGGGAAATATTAAGCAAGAGTTCTCCTTAGCGTAGTCTACTAATTCAGCTATTCTGTTAGGTGGAGATGGTGGGAAATTACACAATATTACAACGTGCCCATATTCAGTAGTAACTTCTTGTCCAAGGATCACTTTTTCTTCCTTTACGCTGTTTAAACCTAAAGAAGTATCGTGATCTGTAATCGCCACGTATATATTTCTAGCTCTAGCATAGGCAATTATATCTTTAGGGAAATATTTTCCATCGCTATATCTCGAATGTACATGGAGATCAAAAAACATTAGAAGTAACCTAATTCTTTCATAACTTCTAATGTTAAAATCGTTATTCCAGCAGCGCCTCTCACTAGATTATCTCCAAGAACAACTAATCGTAACACATTTCCTTCGAACTTTACTCTACCTACTGTCACTGCCATTCCGTCGTAATATTGTAAGTCTCTAGCTGGTTGAGGTCTATCCTCATCTTTAAATAAAATAATTGGTTTCTTAGGTGCGGTAGGCAAGTTCTTATGTTGAGGTAATGACGCGAAACCATCTAACGCTTTTTGAACTTCTTTTTCATCCACATTATCGTTAGTTACAATATTAATTACACCCATATGTCCAACTTTTACAGGGACCCTGGTAGTGGTTGGATGAATTTCTAAGCTAGAAGATTTTAGTTTTCCAGCTTCGAACTTTCCTAACATTTTATTTATTTCCTTGGGAATTTTCTCCTCTTCCCCTTTAATCCAAGGTACAACATTGCCATCTATTGCCATAAATGGTAAACCGCTATAGCCAGCTCCGCTTACTGCTTGTAAAGTTACTATATACACAGCGTTAATTTTGATTAATCTTTCTAAGGGTTTAATTGGCATAGAAAGTATTGCCGCAGTACAGTTAGGATTTTTGACTAATAGTCCATTCCAGTTTTTATTACTTTTTTGATATTTTAGTAGCTCTAAATGCTCCCAATTTACTTCTGGATTGATCAATGGCACATCTGGATCCATTCTAAACGGTGATGCATTAGATACTACTATTTTTCCTTGTTTTACTAACTTTAATTCAACATCCTCTGCTAGTTCATTAGGTAATGCTGAAAGAACAACATCAACATCTTTATGATCTTCGTACTCAGTGGAGACTATTGGTAATTCAGCTATGTTTTCCGGAATATCTCCGGGTTCAATCCATTTTACAGATTCTTTGTATTTTTTACCAATCTTTTGGGGTGATGCACTAACTTTCACTAATTCTATATAGGGATGTTTTGAAAGCATCCTTACCATTTTTTGCCCTACCATTCCGGTAGAGCCTAGTAACGAAACTTTTATCTTATCAGCCACTTACGATCACCTTATGCAACTCTTTTGCTAATTTTTCTCCTTCTTCCTTATTAACTATAAAGGTCATGCTTACGTTAGATATTCCCCTAGAGATAGCTAACGGATCATAACTTGAGGCTATTGAAAGAACCTTAGTAGAGATCTCCTTCTTCTTTATTCCACATCCTACTATACCTACGATATTAACATCATTTACCTCGATATCCTTTACCAAAGTTCCCTTTAATTCTTCTAATTTCGATAACAGTCTATTTGCAGAGAGTGAATCAACAACGAGTTGTATTGTGGTCTCACTAGCTGGTTGAGAAATTGATATTATGTTAACTCCAGCCTCCTTCGCTTCATTTGTTATTCTTGCCGCAGATCCTATTTTTCCAACGATTTTAGTACTCTCAACTGTTATCAATTTTGCGTTATCCAAGAGTGATATTCCTTTAAGTCCATCATTATTTTCACATTCTCCATTAATCATGGTAAATCCATCTTCATATAATGACTCAACTATTACCTTCATATCACTTCCAAAGACTGGATCAAAAGTTCTAGGATGTAACCTTTTTGCTCCTAACTGTGAGAGTTCTATAGCTTCTTCCAACGAGAGTCTAGTTATCGTTTTAGCATTTTCGAATTTTTTAGGATCTCCTGTCATTATCCCGGGAACCTCGGTAACTAGTCTAACTTCTCTTAATCCAATTAGTTTACCTAGTAAGGTTCCACTATAATCGCTACCACCCCTTCCCAAAGTGGTGTATCTCCCCTCTTTTGTTCTCCCTATAAAACCTGGAAGGACTATCACGTTAGCTTTCACATTTTCTAATATACTCATGATTTCCTTTTTAGATAGATCCCCAATTACGTTAGCTTCACCGTAATTTTCATCAGTTATAAATGGAGGAGTAATCACACCTTCAGCTTCAATTCCGTTACTTCTCAATATTGCTGAAAGGAGTAAGGTAGCCATTCTCTCTCCAAATGAAAGTATGTAGTCTCTAACTCTAGGGGTTACTTCGTCTAATACTCTTATAGACCAAGCTACTCTGAACAGTTCATCACTCAGCCTAGATATATCCTTAAATGAGTTCTCGAATTCCTTGCCATCTGCCAATTTTGATAACAGTTTTATATGCCTTTCATAGATTTCAGTTACAATATTTGGAGAGTTATCAGTATTCAAAGTTGCACTTATTAACTCGTTAGTAACGTTTTTAATAGCTGATGTTACTACTATGATCTTATCAGATTTCTTTGAAAAATCTTGTATCTTCTTTACGATAAGTTCATAATCTTTTTCATCTTTTTGTATTGATCCACCTATTTTAACTATTAGAGCCATTTATCTCACCTAGGATAATTTTTTCCATATGTAGAGGATTAACTAATATTCTCTTAGCTTCAGCTTTGGTCATACTATCGGGATCTTTTAATGAATGTCCTGTTAGGATTAAAACTGTTTTTTCATCTTTATCTACTACCTTTTCATTTATTGCCTTAATGTAACCAGCTAAGGCAGCTGCTGAAGCAGGCTCAGCTCCTATGCCCTCTTTTCTAGCTAGGGTCTTCTGTGCGTCTAATATTTCAGAATCAGATACTGCTATTGCGGTTCCATTGGATTCTCTTATTGCTTTCATCGCTTTTTGCCAATTTACTGGTTTTCCTATTCTTATTGCAGTAGCTACAGTATCTGGATTTTCTACGAAATCTGGAGAATCTTTGCCTTTGACTATTGCAGTAGCTATTGGTGATGCTCCCTCAGCTTGGATTCCAATCATTCTGGGAATAGTATTTATCACTCCAGTTTTAACTAGCTCATTAAATCCCTTCCATATTGCGTAAATATTGCCTGCATTGCCTACTGGGACTATCACATTATCTGGAACTCCTAGTTCTTCCGCTATCTCAAATGCTATTGTCTTCTGTCCTTCTAATCTCCATGGGTTAAAAGAATTTAATGGATATACTACTTTTAAATCCTTATATAACCTCATTACCGCATCCATAGCAACGTCAAAACTTCCATCAACCTCTAAAATAACTGAGCCATAAAGTATTGACTGAGCTAATTTACCTAATGCTACCTTACCTTTAGGTAAGACGATAAAGCTCTTTATACCTGCTCTTGCAGCATAAGCAGCTGCGGAAGCTGCAGTGTTTCCAGTAGATGCTGCTATTACGGTTTTGTAGTTTAAGCTTACTGCAGAACTAACTGCTACTGTCATTCCTCTATCCTTAAAACTTCCAGTAGGATTAAGTCCTTCGAATTTAAAATAAAGATTATCATTTATATTTGAGGATCTTATTAGCGGGGTATTTCCTTCATTTATACTTACAATATTTTTATATTTGCCTGCTATCAGTTCTTTGTATCTCCAAACTCCTCTTCCTCTCAATTTGCTGAAAGAGAAGTCCTTTGGTGGTTCCACTATAATTTCCAATAGTCCTCCACATCTTGGACATAATATCTGATCTTGATCTATTTCCGTTTCATATCCACAACTTAAGCACTTCATTATTCCGCTTAGTGTGTTTCCAACAACAATTCACCAGCTGTTTAAAGTGGTTTGTTCTGCAAAATATAAGCTTTGTTGAAGTATAATAATCACATGGCGTTCAAAGATCTTAGAGACTATATAGAATTTATGAAAAAGAGAAATAAGCTAATTGAAGTTGATGAGGAAGTAAGCGTCGATTTAGAAATAACTGAAATCACAAGAAAAGCAACTTATGCTCATTTACCCCCTCTTTTATTCAAAAGGATTAAAAATTATGAGAATTGGAAAATAATCTCCAATATTTTCTATTCAATTGAAAGCTTTTACGAGATTCTTGGAACGAATAAACTAGAATCAATATCGGAAGGATTTCTATCAAATTTGTCCAACATGCCTATCACATTTTTTGATAAAATAAAATCACTTAGGGAAATTTTAGGACTAGGAAAAGTAATGCCTAAAGCTAAGACACCTAGTTTTAAAGAGGAAAAGAATTTAGATCTGGCTAAGATTCCTGCAATAAAAACCTGGCCTAAAGATGCCGGAAGATACCTTACCTTTTCCATAACAATAACAAAGGACCCAGAGACAGATGTTCATAATCTTAGCGTTTATAGAATTCAAATTCTAAACGAAAAGGAGGCTATAATTCATTGGCAAGCCTTTAAAAGAGGCGCGCTTACTGCTAAAAGATATTTAGAAAAAGGCACTACCAAGATACCTATTGCCATAGTAACCGGAGTGGATCCTGCTATAGCATTTACAGCAGCTTCTCCAGTCCCTCATGGAATAGATAAGTATATGTTTGCGGGAATCTTGAGAGGTGAGGGAGTTGATGTAACTGAACTAGATGATAAGTTGCTAGTACCGAGTCATTCAGAAGTAGTTTTAACTGGTTATGTTGACTTGAATGACATGCGTCTAGAGGGTCCCTTTGGAGATCATATGGGTTATTACACACCAGCAGATTACTATCCAGTTTTCAAATTGGAAAAAGTATACATTAGAGAAGACCCCATATTTCACGTAACATCAGTAGGCAAACCACCACTTGAGGATGCTTGGATAGGTAAGGCTGTAGAAAGGATATTCTTACCTTTTGCCAAGATGCTAGTTCCAGAACTTGTCGACATGAATCTACCAGAATATGGCCTATTTACTGGGATTGGTATATTCTCTATAAAGAAATATTACCCTGGCCAGGCCAAGAGAGTTATGATGGCTCTATGGGGTACTGGTCAGCTAAGCCTTTTAAAGACTATAATAATTGTTGATCAAGATATAGACGTTCATGATATTAATCAAGTTATTTACGCTATTGCAGCTAATGTAGACCCTAAACGTGATGTTTGGGTAATAGAAAATGCACTTACGGACTCATTGGACCCTAGTGTTCAATTTCCACCATTAGGTAGTAAACTAGGTATAGACGCTACTAGGAAGTTTAAAGAAGAAATGGGAAAAGAATGGCCAGAAGAGGTTAGGTCAGACGAGGGAGTGGCTAAAAAAGCAGATGAAATAATAAATAAAATTATAAAGAGATATCAAACCTCCTAACCATCATCGTATCTCTATATATTATTGAAACCTCACTTATATCTTCTAACTTAGTCTCTATTTCCAATGATTCGTTTTTTCTTAATTCTTTATTCACCTTTACACTATCTGTAATTGCCTTAAGCCCAACTTTATCGTCTATCATATTTACAGTGATATTATATTTTAGAATTATTTCTAAAATTTGTACCGGATACTCTAAATTACTAGTTATTTTAAGGATTCTCCCTGTTAATTTCACTACGAAAGGATTCATATATGAATATAGTTTTTTCGAGTATTATGCCTTATCGTACTTAAAAAGCGTAGACTATCAAAGATGTAGATTAGAGCCGAAATGGCCTCAAGTAAAGTGGAAGATTTCGTAAAGAATTGGGGAGGTAAACAAGAGCCAAGTATTGGTGAAAGAATAAAGAATGCGTTCAAGCCACAGCAACCACTAAGGTATAGATTAGTAATGGCAAACTACAGATTAAGGACAATGGTAAGTCGTCTTGACGTTTACATTTCAAGATTACAAGAGAGAGATAGGACTCTATTCGAAAAGGTCGTAGAATCTCAGATGTCAAAGGATACGGCAAGAGCAGCTATGTATGCTAATGAAATAGCTGAGATTAGGAAGATTTCCAGGCAGCTAATTACTACACAAATTGCCCTAGAGCAAGTACAACTCAGGTTAGAGACGATAACTGAGCTTGGAGATGTATTTAACAGCCTAATACCAGTACTTGGTGTTATAAAAGAGCTAAGAAATGCGATGAAAGGAGTTATGCCAGAGATAAGTTTGGAGCTAGCAGAATTAGAGGAGGGATTACAAGAGGTAGTAATAGAAGCAGGGGACTTTACTGGTGCGCCAGCCAACTATGGTGCTTCAAGCCCAGAGGCAAGGAAGATATTAGAAGAAGCTTCTGTTGTTGCTGAACAGAGAATGAAAGAGAAGTTCCCAGAATTGCCAAGCTTCGTTACCTCTACTCAGAAAGTATCTAATCAAGAGCAGAAATAATATCTGATTCATAGATTTTTTCCTAAGATTTATACGGTAAAATAGTTTTTTAAGGTTTGGATTGGTAATATATATATTGGGGAGTTTCCTTTTGGTTGAGGCAATTAGTAGTGAAGAAGACCTCATTCTCGACGTAAGTCAAGTCACTAAGGATATGGTACAATTAGCTGGAGGCAAAGGCGCAAACCTTGGGGAGTTAACGAGCATTGGAGTTAGAGTACCTCCAGCCTTTGTACTTACTTCTAAAGCTTTTAAATATTTTCTTGAATACAACAACCTTTTTGACAAAATTAGAGAGACTTTAAATAGTTGTGAAACCTCCGAGGAGGCTAGTGAAAAAATAAAACAATTGATAAAGAATGCTAAGATTCCAGAGAAATTGAGTAGCATGATATATCAGGCCTATGATGAATTAAGTAAAAAAGTTGGAAAAGAAATCTTAGTAGCTGTAAGGTCTTCAGCTACTGCAGAGGACATTGAGACGGTCAGTTTTGCTGGACAGCAAGATACTTACCTTAATGTTACTAAGGACGAACTTATTGATAGAATTAAGGATGTATGGGCTAGTCTCTATAACGCAAGGGCTATAGAATATAGAAAGAGTAAAGGTATAGATGACTTATCAGTACTTATAGCTGTAGTTGTTCAAAAAATGGTTAATTCAAGATCTGCTGGAGTAATGTTTACTCTACATCCAGTTACTGGAGATGAAAAGTATATCATGATAGAATCTAATTGGGGTTTAGGAGAAAGTGTAGTTGGCGGTAAGGTCACCCCAGATGAGGTTTTAATAGAAAAGTCTACCTTAAGAATTGCAGAAAAAAAGGTTTCTAATAAGAATATTAAAATCGTATATGATAAACAACTTAAGAAGAACGTTACCATTACCTTAGATGAAAAGGAATCTAGAGCAATGAGTATAACAGACGAAGAGGCAATAGAACTAGCAAAACTAGCACTTAAGATTGAAGAGCATTACAAGAGGCCAATGGATATTGAGTGGGCTATCGATAATGATCTAAGTTTCCCTGAGAATATCTTCATAGTTCAAGCTAGGCCGGAAACTTTCTGGTCTTCTAAAAGGAAAGAAACTAAGAGTGCTGTGGAAAAGAGTTCTGCTTCCGTAAGTGGCAAAGTATTAGTTAGGGGGCTTGCAGCTTCTCCGGGTATAGCTTTTGGTAAGGCAAAAATTATACTCGACATTAAAGATCCTAAAATTCATGAGTTTAAGAAGGGTGACATCTTAGTTACGAAAATGACAGATCCGGATTGGGTACCGTTAATGAAGATAGCTGGGGCAATAATAACAGATGAGGGAGGAATGACGAGTCATGCTGCTATTGTATCCAGAGAGCTGGGAATTCCAGCTATAGTTGGTAGTAGAGAAGCAACTAAGGTAATACAAGATAATCAAGAGATCACTGTAGATGCAATTAGGGGTATTGTGTATGAGGGTAAGGTAATTCAAGCAACTGAGACTGTATCTCAACAAGCTCAACCATCAACTGGAATTCAAGGAATAAGTAGGGAAGTCCTATTGAGTCTTTATCCAGTTACTGCAACTAAAATCTACATGAACTTGGGTGAACCTGACGTTATAGACAAGTATTTGGATCTTCCCTTTGATGGAATAGGCCTTATGAGAATTGAGTTTATTGTAAGTGAGTGGGTTAGGTATCATCCACTTTATCTAATAAAAATAGGTAATGCAGAATTACTTGTGGATAAGTTAGCTGAGGGTATAGCCAAAGTAGCAAGTGCAATATATCCTAGGCCAGTTGTTGTCAGATTTTCAGATTTCAAAACTAATGAATATAAGAAATTGATTGGTGGAGAGGAGTTTGAACCAGATGAGAGGAATCCAATGATAGGTTGGAGAGGAGTATCCAGATATGTAAGCAAAGAGTACGAACCAGCATTTAGGCTAGAGGTTAAGGCTATACGCAAAGTTAGGGAGGAGATGGGACTTAAGAACGTATGGGTAATGTTTCCCTTTGTCAGAACTACATGGGAACTAGAAAATGCAATAAAAATAATGGAGGAGGAAGGTTTAAGAAGAGATTCAGATTTCAAGGTATGGATAATGGCAGAAGTCCCCTCAGTTGTTGTTCTTGCAGAGGAGTTTGCGAAGATAGTTGATGGATTCAGCATAGGTAGTAACGATTTAGCACAATTAACTTTAGGTGTTGACAGGGATTCCGAGTTACTAGCGAGGATGGGATATTATGATGAGAGAGATCCAGCTGTTTTGGAGTCCATAAGAAAGCTAATCAGAGCTGCTCATAAGTATGGCAAAACTGTCTCAATATGCGGACAAGCACCTAGTGTTTATCCAGCAGTTGTTGAATATTTGGTCAAAGCTGGAATAGATAGTATTAGTGTAAATCCAGATGCAGTTATTAATGTTAGGAGGCAAGTAGCTTCTATCGAGCAACAAATTATACTTAGAAACCTTATGGAAAAAAGGAAGAACAAGTAGATAATTTTTAATTATTTTTTATTATAACAATTTTTACATATTCTTCTAGCACCATCGAAATACGCTGTACATTCTTCACAAACCGTATTTCCGCAGATTTCACATGAGCCTATTGACAAGTGTTTTTGACAAAGTTTGCATAGACTCATTTCACAAACTTTACAAATTCCTTTATCTGTTACGTAATCATTACTACACACTTGCCTTCCACATAAATTACACGTAAAAAATGAGATGTTCTCTTCACAGATTTCACATTTCAATGAACTCTTTAAACCATCTATAGGCTTCTTCGTCGTCTTTAGCCTGAATTGGTGGGTGTTTAAAGTAAAATGCAGATACTTTTTCAAGTGGACCACCTATCTTTCTATCCAAGGCAACCTTAACTGCCCTTATAACATCTACTAATACTGCGGCACAGTTAGCTTTATCATCAACCTCTAAGGAAGCTTCTACTTTAATTGGCATACCTGCAAACGCACTTCCTTTTACGTAAATGTAGGCTACTTTCGTATTTCCTAAAAATGGCACATAATCGCTAGGCCCTATCCTTATTTTTCCCTCGCTTTTTATCACCTCTCCGTTATCTAGTGTGCTAGTTACTGCTTCTGTTTTGCTTATTCTTTTAGATATTAGCCTTTCTTCTGTCTTCATGTTCAGAAAGTCTGTATTCCCGCCCACGTTTAATTGATAAGTTTCCTCAACTTTTACCCCTCTCAGTCTGAAGAGTGAAGTAATTGACCTATGGAATATGGTAGCCCCTAATTGACTCTTAATATCATCACCTGCTAATGGCAAGTTTTTCTCTTTGAATTTATTAGGAAAGTAACCTGAAGGATCACTAGCAATAAACACGGGTATTGCGTTTATAAACGCAGTCCTTGCCATTAGTGCTATATTTGCATATGTCCTCGTCGCATTTTCACTTCCAACAGGCAATAAATTAAGTAGAATTTCTGTTTTGCTAGCTTTTAATTCGTCTAATGCTTTTTCCAATGTGCCATCATAAGTAGGATTAAAAACGTTAGTCATATGTTGGGCTACACCATCAAGAACGGGTCCCGCACTTACTTTTACGCCTTTCTTCTCCATATTCACTATCTTTGGTGTAATATTTGGAGGCTGAAATATGGCCTCTGCAAGATCCTTTCCTATTTTATTTTTTGAAACGTCGAATGCTGCTACAATCTCTATATCGGTAATTTTATAACCCCCAATTATCGGAGTAATTAATCCCTCATAATAATTATCGCCTTTTGACTTATAATATTCTATTCCTTGAATTAACATTGATGCGCAATTACCTAAGCCAGCTATTGCTACTCGAATCATCAACTTTAAGTTAAATAACTAGATAAAATATGTTGTGATGAAAGGGAAAAAACAGATCTGTGAAGAAGTGGAGCGACACTGAGGTGTTTAAAAATGCTAAAGCGCATGTACGCTCGCGTGTATGGGCTAGTGCAAGGTGTTGGTTTTAGAAAATTTGTCCAAATTCACGCTATAAGGTTAGGTATAAAGGGATATGCTAAGAATTTACCCGATGGTTCGGTAGAAGTGGTTGCAGAAGGTTATGAGGAAGCGTTAAGTAAATTATTGGAACGTATTAAGCAAGGTCCACCAGCAGCTGAAGTAGAGAAGGTAGATTTCTCGTTTAGTGAATATAAGGGAGAATTTGAGGATTTCGAAACATACTAAAAGTTTATAAGGTAAAAACGTTTATAATCTATCGGTGCTTCTGATGTACCAATGGTAAAAGAAGACGAGATTTTGCCTAAGTACTGGTACAATATAATTCCCGATCTGCCTAAACCCTTGCCTCCTCCAAGGGATCCACAAGGGGTAGATTTCTCGAGAATTGATTTATTAAGAAGTATACTACCTAAGGAGGTATTAAGGCAACAATTCACAATAGAAAGATACATAAAGATCCCTGAGGAAGTAAGAGATAGATATTTATCGATAGGAAGACCAACACCATTATTTAGAGCTAAAAGATTAGAGGAGTACTTAAAGACACCAGCAAGAATCTACTTTAAATATGAAGGCGCTACACCTACTGGATCTCATAAGATAAATACAGCAATTCCTCAAGCATATTTCGCAAAAGAAGAGGGAATTGATCACGTAGTTACTGAAACTGGAGCAGGTCAATGGGGAACTGCAGTAGCACTTGCAGCTAGTATGTATAATATGAAAAGTACTATCTTCATGGTAAAGGTAAGTTATGAACAAAAACCGATGAGAAGGAGCATAATGCAATTATATGGGGCTAATGTTTATGCAAGCCCCACAAACTTAACTGAATACGGTAAGAAGATGTTAGAGACAAATCCACAGCATCCTGGATCACTAGGTATAGCAATGAGTGAGGCAATAGAGTATGCTCTTAAGAACGAATTTAGATATTTAGTAGGTAGCGTTTTAGATGTAGTACTTTTGCATCAAAGCGTTATTGGTCAAGAGACTATTACCCAATTGGATTTGTTAGGAGAAGACGCTGATATTCTAATTGGATGCGTAGGAGGTGGGAGCAATTTTGGTGGTTTTACATATCCCTTTATCGGAAACAAGAAAGGCAAACGCTACATTGCAGTAAGTTCTGCAGAAATTCCAAAGTTTAGTAAAGGTGAATATAAGTACGATTTTCCAGACTCTGCTGGATTATTACCTTTAGTGAAAATGATAACTTTAGGTAAAGATTACGTTCCTCCGCCAATATATGCAGGCGGGTTAAGATATCATGGTGTAGCACCAACATTAAGTTTGTTAGCAAAGGAGGGTATTGTGGAATGGAGAGAATATAATGAAAGGGAGATTTTCGACGCCGCTAAGATATTTATGGAGAATCAAGGTATTGTACCAGCTCCAGAATCAGCCCATGCAATAAAGGCAGTGGTCGATGAAGCTATAGAAGCTAGGAAGAATAATGAGCGAAAAGTCATCGTCTTTAATCTAAGTGGACATGGATTGTTGGATCTATCAAATTACGAATCCATGATGAAAAGGTTGAATGGAAATGGGTAAACTGCTTGTCGTTTATATGACGTTAGGTTATCCTAATGTTCAAAGTTTCAAGGATTTTATTATTGGGGCAGTTGAAAATGGAGCTGACATATTAGAGCTTGGAATTCCCCCTAAATATGCCAAGTACGATGGTCCAGTTATAAGGAAGAGTTATGATAAAGTTAAAGGGCTAGATATTTGGCCTTTAATAACAGATATTAGGAAAGATGTCAGTGTTCCTATAATTGCACTTACTTACTTAGAGGATTGGATTGATCAACTAGATAATTTTCTAAATATGATGAGAGATGTCAAACTGGATGGAGTTCTATTTCCAGATTTACTTATTGATTATATAGATGATTTGGATAAATTTGACGGAATAATAAAAAATAAAGGATTAAAAAATGTTATTTTTACATCTCCTTCAGTACCAGATCTTCTAATCCACAAAGTCTCTAAGATTAGCGATTTATTCTTATATTATGGTGTTAGACCAACTACTGGCGTACCTATACCAGTATCAGTTAAGCAGTTGATTAATAGAGTTAGAAATCTAGTTGAGAATAAGCTAATAGTGGGATTTGGCCTATCAAGTGAGTCAGATTTAAGAGATACCTTAAGTTCTGGTGCCGACGGAATAGCAATTGGAACTGCTTTCATAGAAGAAATTGAAAAGAATGGCGTAAAATCAGCAATAAATTTAGTTAAAAAATTTAGGGTGATATTAGATGAATATAAATGATATTCTTAAAAAACTCATAAATAAATCAGATTTGGAAATTGATGAGGCTGAAGAATTAGCTAAGGCTATAATTAGAGGTGAAGTTCCAGAGATTTTAGTATCAGCAATTTTAGTAGCACTAAGAATGAAAGGTGAAAGTAAAAATGAAATAGTAGGTTTTGCCAGGGCAATGAGAGAATTAGCAATCAAAATAGACGTACCCAACGCAATAGACACAGCTGGTACAGGTGGCGACGGATTAGGAACAGTAAACGTTAGTACCGCATCTGCAATCCTATTGAGTTTAATTAATCCAGTTGCCAAACACGGTAATAGGGCAGTAAGTGGTAAAAGTGGTAGTGCTGATGTTCTTGAAGCTTTAGGCTATAATATTATAGTTCCACCAGAAAGAGCAAAAGAATTAATCCACAAAACGAATTTCGTTTTCCTCTTCGCACAATACTATCATCCTGCAATGAAGAACGTTGCCAATGTGAGAAAAACTTTAGGGATTAGAACTATTTTCAATATTCTAGGTCCATTGACTAATCCAGCCAATGCGAAGTATCAGTTAATGGGAGTGTTTTCTAAAGATCATTTGGATTTATTGTCAAAAAGCGCGTATGAATTAGATTTCAATAAAGTAATTTTAGTACATGGAGAGCCAGGCATAGATGAGGTAAGTCCGATAGGAAAAACTTTTATGAAGATAGTAAGTAAGCGCGGTATAGAAGAAGTCAAGTTTGACGTAACTGATTTCGGTATATCATCAATTCCAATAGATAAGTTAATAGTAAATTCTGCTGAGGATTCAGCAATAAAAATAGTTAGGGCATTTCTAGGGAAAGATGAACATGTAGCTGAATTCATTAAGATAAACACCGCAGTTGCGCTTTTTGCATTAGATAAAGTGAGCAATTTTAAGGAAGGCTATGAGTACGCTAAGTATTTAATAGAAAATTCCGTAAATAAATTAAATGAGATAATCTCACTTAATGGAGATCTAACTAAACTGAAAACGATAATGGTGAAGAGTAGTGGTTAAACTAAAGATATGCGGTAACGCAACGTTATCAGATATCATAGAGCTCTCAAAACTTAGTGTAGATTATATAGGAATAATAACTGACGCCATAAGTCAAAGATTCGTAAAGAGCGAGTTCTTAACATTTGTTAGGAGATATACTGAAAAACCGATAGTTAATGTGAAAGTCAATATTTTAATGAGTGAAATGGAAAAAGAATTATCAATATCAGATTATTTACAGATACATAGAGTATTAGACGATTTGGAATTAGAATTGCTTAAATCGTACGATTTTAGAAAAAGAATTATATTATATGTACCAGCGTCCTTCGAGTATAAGAAATACCTAGAGAAGGCTATGGATACTGTGGATATGGTATTAATAGATTCCGTAAAGAAAGGCGTAGGCGTCGATTATAACGTTGCATCGAGTTTCCTTAAGGATTACCCTCACCTAGGTGTAGGTGGAAAAATAAGTATAGATAATATTTCTAACTTTATCGATCTAAATCCTGCTTGGCTTGATATTTCCAGTAGTATAGAGATTTATCCTGGCAAAAAAGATATTAATATAGTGAAAAAAATAGTTGAGATGGTAAAATATGGAAGTTCATCCGATAAATGAATTTGCCTCTCCATTTGAGGTATTTAAGTGCATAGAGAGGGACTTTAAAGTAGCTGGATTACTAGAGAGCATAGGTGGCCCTCAATATAAGGCGAGATATAGTGTGATAGCTTGGTCAACTAATGGGTATCTGAAAATTCATGATGATCCGGTAAATATTCTTAATAGTTATTTGAAAGATTTGAAATTAGTAGATATACCGGGTTTGTTTAAAGGAGGTATGATAGGTTACATAAGCTATGATGCAGTAAGATTTTGGGAGAAAATAAGAGACTTAAAGCCAGCAGCTGAAGATTGGCCTTATGCGGAATTCTTTATTCCAGACAATATCATAATCTACGATCATAATGAGGGCAAAGTATACGTTAATGCCGATTTAAGCTCTGTAGGCGGATGTGGGGATATGGGGGAGTTTAGAATAAGCTTTTATGACGAGTCTCTTAATAAGAACAACTATGAGAAGATTGTTTCTGAATCGCTAGAGTATATAAGATCGGGTTACATATTTCAGGTCGTATTATCTAGATTTTATAGATATTTATTTAGTGGGGATCCATTAAGAATATATTATAATCTCAGAAGAATAAATCCCTCTCCTTACATGTTCTATCTTAAATTTGATGAAAAATACTTAATAGGATCCAGCCCCGAATTACTTTTCAGAGTTCAAGATAATATTGTCGAAACCTATCCCATAGCTGGCACTAGACCTAGGGGGTCTGATCAAGAAGAAGACCTTAAATTGGAATTGGAATTGATGAACTCAGAAAAGGATAAGGCTGAGCACTTAATGTTAGTTGATTTGGCTAGAAATGATCTAGGTAAAGTATGTGTCCCCGGAACTGTGAGAGTACCAGAATTAATGTATGTAGAGAAGTATAGTCATGTCCAACATATAGTATCAAAAGTGATTGGGACTTTAAAGAAGAAGTATAATGCATTAAACGTTTTATCAGCTACTTTCCCAGCGGGTACAGTGAGCGGAGCACCAAAACCAATGGCAATGAATATAATTGAAACGTTAGAGGAGTACAAAAGAGGTCCCTATGCTGGTGCTGTAGGCTTTATCTCAGCTGATGGTAACGCAGAGTTCGCAATAGCCATAAGAACTGCATTTCTAAACAAAGAATTGTTACGAATACATGCTGGTGCTGGTATAGTATATGACTCTAATCCAGAATCTGAATATTTCGAAACTGAACATAAACTAAAAGCACTAAAAACAGCAATAGGGGTGAGTTAAATGGATCTAACCTTGATAATAGATAATTATGATAGTTTTGTTTATAATATAGCTCAAATAGTGGGAGAATTAGGGACTTATCCAATAGTTATCAGAAATGACGAAATAAGTATAAAAGGAATAGAGAGAATAGACCCAGATAGGATTATAATTTCACCAGGACCAGGGACACCAGAAAAACGAGAAGATATAGGAGTGTCATTGGATGTTATCAAATATCTAGGCAAAAAAACTCCAATACTAGGAGTTTGTCTAGGTCATCAAGCTATAGGTTATGCATTTGGAGCTAAGATAAGAAGAGCTAGAAAAGTATTTCATGGAAAAATAAGTAACATAATTATAGTAAACGACTCTCCACTTCCACTATATTACGGCATTGCTAAGGAGTTTAAAGCTACCAGATATCATAGTCTTGTTGTGGACGAGGTTCATAGACCTCTAATTGTCGATGCAATATCCGCTGAGGATAATGAGATAATGGCAATACATCATGAAGACTACCCAATATACGGTGTTCAATTTCATCCAGAGAGTGTTGGAACCTCATTGGGATATAAGATACTTTATAATTTCTTGAATAGAGTATAACATATGCCACGTTATCTTAAAGGATGGCTTAAAGACGTCGTACAATTATCTTTAAGAAGGCCCTCGTTTAGGACTTCAAGACAAAGACCGATTATTTCCTTAAATAAAAGAATTTTGGAATTTAATGTGCGCAATGTCACAGCTATAATAGCTGAATATAAGCGCAAATCTCCCTCTGGATTCGATGTTGAAAGAGATCCGATAGAATATGCAAAGTTCATGGAAAAGTATGCAGTAGGTCTTAGCGTACTAACTGAGGAAAAGTACTTTAATGGTTCATATGAAATTTTGAGAAAGATAGCCAGTTCAGTTTCAATCCCCATATTAATGAAGGATTTTATTGTCAAGGAATCACAAATTGATGATGCGTATAACTTAGGTGCAGATACTGTATTGCTAATAGTCAAAATACTTACTGAAAGAGAATTAGAGAGTTTAATGGAATATACCAGAAGTTATGGTATGGAACCATTGGTAGAGATTAATGACGAGAAGGATTTAGAAATAGCACTAAGGATAGGGGCCAAGTTTATAGGAGTTAATTCAAGAGATCTAGAAACCCTTGAGATAAATAAGGAGAATCAGAGAAAGCTTCTATCAATGATACCATCAGATGTAATAAAGGTGGCAGAAAGTGGAATTTCTGAGAGGAATGAAATAGAGGAATTGAGAAAATTAGGTGTTAATGCTTTCCTAATTGGATCCTCACTAATGCAAAACCCAGAAAAGATTAAAGAATTTATACTATAACGTTCTTCATATACACTTGTGGTCTCACTACTAGACTTCAACGAAAATATGTCGCAAGTTACTGGAGAGACTACTTTATTGTATAAGGAAATTGCTAGAAATGTGGAGAAGACTAAGAAGATTAAAATTATCGATTTTGGGATAGGACAGCCGGATTTACCTACATTTAAACGTATAAGGGATGCTGCAAAAGAGGCTCTAGATCAAGGCTTCACTTTCTACACTTCAGCATTCGGTATTGATGAATTAAGGGAAAAAATAGCTCAATACCTTAATACTAGATATGGTGCTGACGTAAGGAAGGAGGAAGTGATAGTCACACCTGGTGCTAAGCCTGCGCTTTTCCTAGTCTTTATACTATACATTAATCCCGGCGACGAGGTAATACTTCCAGATCCCTCCTTCTACTCTTACGCTGAGGTTGTTAAGTTACTCGGAGGAAAACCAATATATACTAATTTAAAGTGGAGTAAAGAAGGATTCTCAATAGATGTAGATGATCTACAGTCTAAAATATCAAAAAGAACCAAAATGATAGTATTCAATAATCCTCATAATCCGACTGGTACTCTATTTTCTCCTAATGACGTTAAGAAAATTGTAGATATAAGTAGGGATAATAAAATTATCTTATTATCCGATGAAATTTATGATAATTTTGTGTATGAAGGTAAGATGAGAAGTACTCTTGAAGACTCGGATTGGAGAGATTTCTTGATTTACGTTAATGGATTTAGTAAGACTTTCTCAATGACTGGATGGAGATTAGGTTATATTGTAGCGAAGCGCGAAATTATCCAGAAAATGGGAGTTTTGGCTGCTAACATATACACTGCCCCTACAAGTTTTGTACAAAAAGCTGCCGTAAAAGCCTTTGATACTTTCGACGAGGTCAACGAAATGGTGAAGCTATTTAAGAAGAGAAGAGACGTAATGTATGATCAGCTTATTAAGGTTAAAGGAATTGAAGTATCTAAACCAAATGGAGCATTCTATATGTTCCCAAATGCTGGTAAGTTACTAAAAATAAGTGGGCTCGACGTCAAGTCATTTGCAATAAGGCTAATTGAAGAAAAAGGTGTAGTCACAATACCTGGTGAAGTCTTTCCATTAAATATAGGTAAGGAATTTTTAAGACTAAGTTTTGCCGTAAACGAAGAAGTTATTAGAGAGGGTGTACAAAAAATTAGAGAGTTTGCAGAACAGATGATGAATTCCCGATAGTAAGATTGATGAGCTAAACTCCCATGGTCTGATTAGCAAGTTTAATTTCCACTTTTTCTTCAGTTGATTCTACTAGTTCAAGGTTAGTTATCTTTAGCGTCTTCATTATGTCCTCTTTTACCTCATTAATTAACTCAATAAATTGTCTATTTGCATATAATTTTACGCTAACTGGGGCATTCATTGATAATCTATTCTTAATCTTCTCTGATCTTATTAGAGAGTTTGTTTTCTTTATTACTTCCCCAAGTTCTCCTACTCTTTTATCCTCTTCGATATCATCCACTTTAGGCAATTCTTCTAGGAGAATACTCTTCTTATAACCAAATAACCTAGAATAGATTTCCTCTGTTATATGGGGTGCAATAGGATGTAGTAATATAATTATATCTCTTATTATCCTTTGTATAGTATATTTTGCAGACTTATCGTCTTCGAATAATCTATGTTTTATCATTTCTAAATATTCATCAGCTATGATCTCCCAGAAATAGCTATAGAGTTCTTGAAGTACCAAGTAAAAGTCGTAGTTCTTATATGCGTTTATTGCCTTCATTACAAATTTCTTATGTTCTTGTAAAATCCATTTATCTACTATATGTAGGCTTTCAGGTTTATCAAGTCTTTGATTCGCTATGAAGGGGTACACTAATCTACTCGCATTCCATAATTTCTGCAATAACATTCTTTTTCCCTTCACTATATCCCATTTAAATGGAAAATCATCGCCGATGCTTGCATCAAGAAGTGCCATTCTAATCGCATCTGCTCCAAATTCATCAACTCTATCCAATGGCGATACTACATTTCCCTTGCTTTTACTCATTCTAGTTCCATCTGGACCAAGGACTTGACCATGAATAAGGACTGTGGTAAAAGGTATATTATTAGCTAACATTAAAGTTCTAAAGAAGGTATAGAATAGCCAAGTCCTAATTATATCAGTACCTTGAAGTCTTAGTGATGCTGGAAAAGTTTTGTTGAAAACGTTTTTATCTTCATAGAACTTGGTTAGGAAAAGAACTGTTACGCTAGAATCAATCCACACGTCTGCGACATCGGTAACTGGTTTAAGATGTAATCCACACAATTGACATTTCTCTGATGGTGGGTTAGTTTTGATAGGATCTATTGGTAAATCTTTTTCTCTAGCGGGTGTTAAATGCCCATTTTCGCAGTACCAGAATGGCAATGGAGTACCATAAATTCTTTGCCTAGTTATATTCCAATCCCACTCTATACTCTTTATCCAATCCTCAAGATAATAGGACATTCTAGCTGGCTTAAATTTCATCTTTTTGTATTCTTCTAGCAATTTTTGTTTCTTATCTAGAACTTTAATGTATATTTGCTTTTTAACTAAGAATTCTACTGGAGACAGACAATCACTTCTCTCAACATGCGACAGTACATTATGTTTTATTTTCTCTACTTTTACGAGATACCCTTTAGTCTTTAGGATTTCAATCATTTTATTTCTTGCTTGTTCAATTTTCAACTCATCAAGTATACCATTTGTATTTATCATCCTTCCTTTTTCGTCCACTATAACCCTTGTCGGTAAGTTGTATTTCAATTGCCACTTTATATCTTGGGGATCACCATAGGTACTTATCATTACTGCTCCAGTTCCGAATTCCTTCTCCACGTCTGAGTCAGATATTATTTTTACCTCAATATTAAACACTGGTACTATTGCAATTTTTCCTACGAAACTCTTATATCTCTCATCATTTGGATTTACTGCCACAGCTTGAGTTGCAGCTAGTAGTTCTGGCCTAGTTGTAGCTATAATTATTTCTCCTCCTTCCTTTAATGGGAACTTTATATAAGCAAGAATTCCATCTTTCTCTAAGTAACCTACTTCACTTTGTGCTAAAGCAGTCTCACATTTAGGGCACCAAATTACTGGTCCTTCTCTCATTTCTATTAAATTCGTTTTATACATGTCAATGAGACTTTTTTGAATAATCTTTCTGTATTTTGGTTCATAGGTCTTGTATTCAAACCTTTCCCATTCTGGTCTATATCCTAGTCTAATCATTGCTTCTTTCATTTTCTTAATCATATCCTCTGTCCATTCTATACATTTTTGGAGAAATAGTTGCCTATTATCTTTTGGAATTCCTAACCTGTATTGTACTTTTAGTTCAGTTGGTAAACCTTGTGTATCCCATCCCTGAGGTAATAATACATTATATCCTTCTAATCTCTTAAACCTACCCATAGTATCAGCTATTGTAACCCAATATGCATGTCCCATATGAAGTTCTCCACTGGTAAAAGGAGGAGGAGTATCAATAACAAATCTCGGTGATTTATCATCCTCATCTCTGAATCTAAATACGTCCCTCCAATATTCTTCACTTAACCATATCTTTTGCCATTTTTCCTCGATTTCCTTAGGATTATAATGTTTTGGCCATTCTTCCATCTTCTTTAAAATCTCATCTTGGTTTAACAATAACTGACCACCTATACAGACGATTTTATATAAATATAAATTCGAATAGCTTATAAAATTTCGTAATGAGAATCGCAATTCTGGGAGGAGGAGTAGCAGGTTCTACTTTGGCATACTTACTTTCAAGAATTAGTAATGAAGTTACAATCTTTGATATTAACCAATACTACGTTAAACCATGTGGAGATATAGTCCCAAACGTTTATACACCCCCCTTTAATTGGAATGAAACGTTTGGTATAAAGAGGTTCTCCTTCTATATAGATGGGGAAAAAATTTACGATGTTGAATATAGGCATACTAAGTGGCTGGTTATAGATAAGTGGAAATGGATAAATGATATGCGAAAGAGTTCAAAAATAATAGTGACTCATGATCTTAATATTAAAGACTTTGATTACGTAATAGATAGTAGAGGGCCTTATCCAATGGATAGAGAGGTAGTTTATACTACTAGAGCCATAATAGAGACTGAGGAGTTTGACGATGAGGCCATATTGGAATTCGACACTCATTATACAGGTTTTTATTGGATATTTCCTAGCGGGGAAAATGAATATAATATCGGAGCTGGTTTTTTGGAATATAAGAATTCAAAGGAATTACTTTATTATTATTTGAGGAAGAAATTTAAGAATTTCGAAGTTAAGGATGTTAGAGGAGCTCCTATTAGTATTGGGAGTGTTAAAAATAAGAAGTTAAGGATAGGTGAGGCAAGAGGGCTTGTCTTCCCACTAAGCGGTGAAGGGATAAGGCCATCAGCTATTTCAGCTGAGTACACTTTTGAGGCTATATATAAAGAAAAAGATCTGGATGAGTTTCTTAACGATAAGCTCAGTATTATAGAGAAAAGAATTAAAATTCAGAAAATGCTACTAGATCTATATAGATATTCTAGTTTAAGTTTAAGAAAGACTTTTATGAGAATATTCTTTAAGAACGATGTTCTCATAGATACATATTTAGAAGATAAGATAGATTTGAATGGAATAATCGAATCCTTAAAGAGTGTGAGAGGGAATGGAAGTATTGTTAGAAAATTCTAGGAGCAGGAAAAATAAGCATGTATTAAGAACCTTCCTATTTAAAGTAGACGTAAATGGTGTAATACAGCAGATAGAATTGCCTGGGAAAGTAGTAAGACCTACATATAAGGTAGGTGAAGCAAAGATTGTAAATATTCCAAATAAAGGCACATACGTTTATCTTTTCCTTCTAAGGAATCTATACGGGCGTGTAATAGGTAGGATAATTGTAATTAATGATGGGAAAATCGTATTAGTAATGAAGTATAGGAAGTTAAAGTTAAAGCTAATAGATGGTGATGATAAATACGTAACAATTGTAAAAAGAATTTCCGAGCAACTTAAAATTCCGGTCAAGAAAATAAATATTAACAAGAAGAAGTGAGAAAATGTTTGAAGTGAGATTCAAGATTTTAGCCGAAGATCCTTTTAGAATAAAGTACTTGTCACAATCCATTAATGATGTATTTAAAGATCTATGTGAACCGGTAAAAATAGGAGCATCGTATATTTGTGCTCCGAATCAAGATACCCTCCTCTTGATCTATTTTAGTTCTCAGCTTTCAAAAGATATGAATGCGTCACTTAAAATAATGTCAAATAATGCGACGTATGTTGCTGAGATCATGAAAGAAGTTAATAATAGGTTAAGATCACAAGGTTTTTATATAACAATTTCGGAAACCTCTACTACTTCGTTATAGAGATTTAGGAGTAACTCCTCATTTATATTCTTATTATTAACCTCTACTATTGCATTACAAATGTAAGATGAGATTTTAGTTTTGCATATTATTAGCTTTCTCAATATTCCATTCTTTATTTCTTTATTTACATCCATATATACTAATCTTTCTTCATCTTCTGCATGTTTTCTTCTCTTTATTTCTTTATTTACATCCATATATACTACTACTATTTCATTCTCATAGATTACAGAAAAATTTAGACCATATATATTATAGTGTGTTACTGTCATAAAATCGGTACCAACTCAGTCCCACAATATGGGCACTTCCCCTTTAATCCTCTCTTATCTGCTTCGCAGAAGTATGCTGAATATTTCTTTTCACACTTAGGGCATTTGTAGATAATATCTGTCCCTATTACTAGTTTCCTATTACATATCCTACAATATACTGTTAACCATCCTAGATGCCCATATGCATTTGAGCCTCTATTTTTAATACTCATCTTATACCCACTACCACTTCATGCAAATTAACTTAAATTTTTATTCTCGACGTTATACCTTTGTCTACTTTAAAAGACTTTATAGTCTAAGAAGAGGTGTATTTATTAGATGAACTTAGCATCGTATTATAAGCTAGAACCTTTAAAAATTAACGATGTTGTTTTGCTTTATGCTTTACGCAGAACCAAAGAAGCTGAAATCATAGATGGAATTCGTGATTTGGAATCAATAATGCCGGATGAGGCTAATGATGTTGTAATAATTGAGGGAAGTAATGAGAAATATATCAATGGCAGATTTAATTTAGACTTTCAATTCTCTCGCCCATTAAATGTTATTTCCATAGGTGTTCCTCAATTTGCAAATGGAGATCAAGTTCAGATTACAAGAATTGATGTAAATATGAGCGATGTTATTGGTGGAGTTTTGGTTAAAAGAGATTTACCATTTATAGTATTCTTTACTCATAATGGTACTAAAATAATATCAATGTCAGATATTAATCCACCTATTCCTGAAAAGAAAGATAGTGTAAAGAGGGCTAAAAAGAAGAAAAAGAGGAGTAAAAAGCGTGCTAAGAAGTCTAGTTCAAAATCCAAGAGTAAGAGCAAGAGTTCTGGAAAGAGTTGACGAATTTAGGTTAAATAATTTATCAAATGAGGAAGTGTGGTTTAGGGAACTCACATTATGTTTGCTAACTGCTAACTCATCTTTCATTTCGGCTTATCAGGCCCTAAACTGTTTGGGAGACAAAATCTACTACGCTAATGAAGAAGTAATCAGAAGTATTCTTAAATCATGTAAATATAGATTTTATAATTTAAAGGCAAAATATATTATTATGGCTAGGGAGAAGGTATATGGAAAGTTAAAAGAGGAGATAACGCCTTTAGCTGATAGTGATCAACAATTGGCTAGGGAGAAGTTATTAAACATAAAAGGAATAGGGATGAAAGAAGCTAGTCACTTTCTTAGGAATGTTGGTTATTTCGATCTGGCAATTATAGACAGACATCTTATAGATTTTATGAGGAGAATAGGTGCGATAGGAGAAATTAACGTTAAACATTTATCAAAAAGTCGCTATATATCTTTGGAGAGTGTTTTGAAAAGCATCGCTTTAAATTTAAATATAAGTGTAGGTATATTGGATTTGTTTATATGGTATAAGGAGACTAATACTATAGTTAAGTAGCAATAAAAAATATAAACCAGTAGTTGTAGTTTGATATGAATCATAATGCAAAACCCTAGTATGCTGAAAAGGGAGTTCGAATTTACTCAACTTTTAAGAAAATTAGATCTTATTATTATTTTATTCTCCTCATTTTTCTCAAGCTCATTCTCATCATCATGTTAAACTAAATCATATTCTTGAAAATTTCAGGTGGTATGTATGGAAACTATACAGGGTATAAACTCTATAAACAAATTAGATTTCAAAGTATTAATAACTGATCCAGTAGATCACTACATGATAAAAACTTTACAAAACAATGGATTAATAGTTGACTATAAACCTGAAATTTCAAGAGAGGAATTACTAAAGATAATAGACCAGTATCAGGTTTTAGTAGTAAGAAGCAGAACTAAGGTAGATAAGGAGATAATCCGTTATGGGACTAATCTTAAGATTATAGCCAGAGCCGGGATAGGGCTAGACAATATAGATACAGAAGAGGCATCCAAGAGAAATATAAAAATAGTATATGCAGCAGGGGCTTCTACAGATTCTGCAGCAGAACTAACTATAGGATTACTTCTTACAGCAGCTAGAAAACTATATGATTCCATGAATATGGCAAAGGGTGGCATATTCAAGAAAATAGAGGGAATTGAGTTAGCAGGTAAGACTATAGGTGTTATAGGATTCGGTCGAATTGGTACCAAAGTAGCTAAGGTATGTAAGGCATTAGATATGAACGTAATTGCGTATGATGTTATCGATATAAAAGAAAAGGCGAATATGCTTGGAGTCAAGGTAGCTGAAAGTTTAGACGAATTGTTAAAGAACTCAGACGTAATAACCTTTCACGTTACAGTAGGTAAAGACGCTAAACCAATCCTTAATAAAGATACATTTAATTACGTCAAAGATAATACAATCATAATCAACACCAGTAGAGCCGTAGTAATAGATGGTAAGGCATTACTAGAATATATTGATAAAAAGCAACTAACTTATGCTACAGACGTTTTGTGGAACGAACCTCCTAAAGAAGATTGGGAGATTAAATTATTGAGACATGAGAGAGTGATAGTAACTACTCACATTGGTGCTCAAACTAAAGAAGCACAGTATAGAGTAGCAGTAGTCACAACAGATAATCTCATCACTTCTTTAAAAGAAATCGGTGTTCTCAAATGATGCTAATTCCCGGTCCAGTCAATGTTCCTTATAGTGTTCTACAAGCTTCTCTTCATTTAGTGAATCATAGATCAGAGAAATTTAGAGAAACTGTGAAAACATTAGAGTTTCTGATGAATAAACATTTTGGATCTACTCGTGTTGCACTATTAAGTGGCTCCGGTACCTTAGCTGTAGAATCTATGGTCTATTCAATGGTAAAAAGAGAGGAGAAAGTATTAACATTCCCTTATGGCGAGTTCGGACACAGATTAAAAGAATCGTTAGTTAGACGTGGAGCAAAGGTAATTAGTTACGAGAAAAAAATAGGGGAATCCTTTACACTTGAGGAAATAAAAAAGGCTATTGAGGAAAATAAAGACGCTACTACAGTAGCGTTAGTTCATAATGAGACTAGCACGGGTATAGCATTTAGAGACCTTCAAAAGATAGCTGATGTTGTAAAAAGTGCAGGATTAAAGCTTCTTATTGATTCAGTATCAGGGTTTGCTGCCTATCCGCTATATGTTAATCAGTGGAAAATTGATTGTGCAGTAACTGGCAGCCAGAAAGCTTTAGCAAGCATACCTGGGGTAGGATTCGCTGCGTTGTCTGATGAGGGCATGAATGAATTGGTAGAATCCGATTTACCTAGTTATCTAGATTTATCACTTCATTTAAAGTTTCAAGATAAAGGAGAGACACCATTTACTCCTACGGTAGGAGCATTTTTTGCTTCTAGAAGGGCTGCTGAATTACTGGATAAAGAAGGAATAGAAAATAGATGGAAGAGGCATGAAGCTTGTGCAAGGTATTTAAGGCGAGTAATGTCGACGATGGGATTTAAATTGTTAGGCAATGATGCTAATTTCTCCAACACGGTAGTTGCAGCGTTTCCTCCTATTCCTTTAGATACATTTATGTCAGAGCTAAAGAAGAGAAATATTGAGATTACTAAGGGTATGGGTGAATTAAGGGATAAAATAGTAAGAATAGGGATTTTAGGTGTAGTTGATGATAGAGCAATTAGAAGATTAGTTAATAGTATAAGTGAAATAATTAAAAAGAATGTTGAGTTTGAAATTCCAAAAGAATGTGAGTTGCCGGAAGAGTTAAAAGTTGAAGTTTTATGGGATTAGAGAGGGGATGGAATTTTGTCCCAGGATTTACGTTTTAATGAAGTTTTTGTTTCTCTATGGCAGAATAAACTAACTAGATACGAGATTGCCAGAGTAATAAGTGCTAGAGCATTACAACTAGCCATGGGTGCACCAGCCTTAATTGATATAAATAACATAAGTTTGACTGATGTTATTAGTATAGCTGAGGAGGAGTTTAAGAGAGGAGTTCTTCCAATAACTATTAGGAGAAGATTACCAAATGGAAAAATAATTTTATTATCTCTTAGAAAGAGTTAAATAAGATGAATTTATGTAATGTAAACAACTATTACCTTATAATTGCAGAAAAGTCAAAAGCAGCTAAAAAAATTGCTGAAGCTCTTTCAGAGAAACCTATTTTATGTAGAAAATACAACGTTAACTATTGGATAATAAAAGATCATGATAACAATAAATATGTTATTGTCCCTGCGGCAGGACATCTTTTTGGGTTACAAGGGAAGAGTGGTTTCCCTGTATATGATGTCGACTGGAAACCTTTATGGGAGATTGATAAGAATAGTTATTACACAAAAAGGTACTATCAACTTATCTCGTCTCTTAGCAAGTACGCTTTAGGCTTTATCAATGCATGTGATTACGACATAGAAGGTTCTGTAATTGGCTATTTAATAATCAAATATCTGGGTGATACTAAGAAGGCTAAACGAATGAAATTTTCAGCGCTGACTAAAAGTGACATATTATTGGCATTTAGAAATGTGTCTACATTAGATTACGATATGATAAACGCTGGAGTAGCTAGGCATAAAATTGACTGGTTATGGGGAATTAATGTTAGTAGAGCTCTTATGATTTCTTTACAAGATTTCGCAAAGAAAAGAGTGATATTAAGTGCGGGCAGGGTTCAAAGCCCAACTCTCGTCCAAGTTGTCAGCTCGGAAATTGAAAGAAACCTATTTATTCCATTACCTAAATTCACTGTTTCAGTTATTGTAAAAATTAAAGATTATTCACTGAATATTAAGATAAATAAAGAATTCGAAAAACTTGCTGAAGCAAACGAATTTTTGAATAGATTAATAAATAAAACCGTAAAAGTTACGCAAGTTGAAAATAAGATTAGAATATTAGAAAGACCTCCTCCATTTAATCTCACTGATCTCCAAGTAGAAGCTGGCAGAATATATGGTATATCTCCATATAACGTAGAACGTATAGCAGAAGATCTTTATTTGGACGGATTAATAAGTTACCCAAGAACTAATAGTCAAAAAATACCTTCAACTATTAATATTTACAATATAATCAAAGGTTTGGAGAATAGTTCGTATAGAAAGCTAGTTAATTTAGTGAGGAAAATTACAGGAGGGAAATATATAGTTAGGCAAGGCGTTAAGGACGACCCCGCACATCCCGCAATTCACCCTACTGGCGAATCTCCTAAAAATTTACCTAATAACAAATTCAAGATATATGACCTAATAGCAAGAAGATTTTTGGCTTCAGTATCTGCCGATGCTAAACTATCAAACACTATTTACACCTTGAAAGTGGCTGATTTTCCCTTAGAGTTCTCAGTCTCATATACAAAAATACCAGAGAGAAATTGGCTAGATATATATCACTTTCATAATGTAAGAGAAGATACTCCAATACTTCTCTCAAAAGGTGATGAGGGTATAATTTCAGATGGAAAAGTAAATATTAGTTTAAGTAAACCCACTTCTAGATATACAAAGGTTTCATTACTTAAATGGATGGAATCTTCTGACTTAGGTACAGAGGCTACTAGAGGAAGAATAATTGAGATCCTAGTGAAGAGGAGATATTTGACTAGTAACGGGCGCTATATAGTCCCGACAAAATTAGGTTTCTATATTGCTGAGCTATTAAACAAATTTTTCCCGGATATAGTTGATGTTAGAATGACTGCAGATATGGAAAATAAATTAGAAATGATAAAGACTGGCAAAATTTTAGAAAGCGAGGTTATTAAAGAAAATATAGAAAAATTAAATAAATTTATAGAGGAATATAAGGCAAATAAAGATAGAGTAGGAGAGTCCTTAGCTAAAGCTTTAGGCCTCATAAAAATTGTAAAGTGTAAATTTTGTGATCTGGAGCAGTATAAGGATGGATTATGTAAATATCACTATGAAGCCAAAACTAAGCTTTTAGATGCTGTGAGAATTTGGGAGGAAAGGACAAAATACGATCATAAAAAGATTTTAAAGAGAATCAGTAGTAGTAAATCAACGGGTAAATACGTAAAAGATATAGTAACTTACATGCTTAACATGAATGATGAAAGTCATGCCAATCTGAAAAGATGAGGTAAGCTCTGGGGTAACTGAGTTCCTATAATGCCTTAAACTTCTCTGTCCACGCCTCATAAGCCTTTATTAATTCTGGATTAACACTTGGCATTCTGACTTTTAATATATCCTTAAAGTCCTGGAGTGTAATTGTTCTTGGTTCACCTAAATTATTCTTAAACATTTCTTTGACAACTTTTATATGTGCAGCTTGAACTATATCCCTAATATCGCTCGCCGTGTATCCTTCAGTTAATTTGGTTAACTCTTCTAGGCTTACCTCAGTATCCAATTTAATCTTCGAAGTATAATATTTGAATAGCGATAATCGTTGTTCATAATCAGGTAATGGTACATATATTCTTTTTTGAAATCTTCTTAAGAAGGCTTCATCTAACCTCCAAGGCTTATTTGTAGCACCTATAACATATACTTTATAGTTTTCTGATTTGTCCAAAAGCCCATCCATTTCCTTCAGAAATTGATTTCTTACTCTTGCTTCTCCTCCTACCTCAGTAGAGTAAACTCCTAGCAATGCGTCTAGCTCATCTATAAATATTATAGTAGGCTTGTTTTGCTTTTTAGACTCTTCCCTAGCCATTTTGAATACATTTGCTACATTTTTTTCAGCTTCTCCTAACCACTTTGACATTACTGACGCAGCATCTAGTTGTATGAAAATGGAGTCTATCTCATTTGCTACTGCTGCAGCTATCATAGTTTTACCACAACCTGGAGGACCATATAGCAAAATTCCTCTTGGCCAGCCTAAGGGGAATAAATCTGGTCTCTTAGTTGGGTATATTATTGCTTCTCTTAATGCCTCCTTCACATCATCTAAACCAACTATATCTTTAAACGAGACCTTTGGTTTCTCGGTAACTACCACTTCCTCAGGTGTAGTTGTACCATCTCCTCCACCATCACTAGAGGCTGGCAAGACTTTTTCCAGATAACTTATTCTTTTCTTGTACTCATTAATCATCTGCTCATACGCAGTTCTCGCTACTGATTCTGGATAAAGGACTATGATCTGGCTCAAAACCTCTATGGCTTTCTTATAATACGTTATTGCATCCTCTACCTTACCCTCCTTATCAGCTTTTACTGCAAGGATAGCATATTTTCTAGCCATATCTTCTAGCATTACTTGAGCACTCATCTACATAACCCCCTATTAACTCTCTACCGCTATTAACCCCTTACTCTTTAACACTTCAAGAAGCTTTACTACTTCCTGTTTTTCAACACCATATACTTTGCTAAAGTGCTCTATATCTAAGAAGCCACCATTATTTACTATGTAATCCAATAGTTCCCTTTCAGTGATCTTTCTTACCGCGGGTCTAGATTGCGACACTCTTGACGATTGCTCTATTGGTGGGTGTGGTAAATCTGGCAATAGTTCCCTAACTTTTACTTCAGCCATTTTTTGTGCTTCATCCAAAATTTGTCTAGCTTGCTCATCTACTACCGCAGGAACTACTCCTCTATCATTTATTGCACCCGTTTCTACTGCTATGCCATTTACACTGCTTATGATAGAGTCTAAGGCTATTGCAACTTCTGGAGCAATCCCTTTTATTTGATCCTTCAAATCTCCCAATATTTTAGCAACGGGATATAATACCAAAGAAACGCCTTGCAGCTCTTGTACGGTATCTAGTTTTAGTCTAACTTTCTCAATAGCTAAGAATGCTGTATAAATTACCTTTATTATTCTTCTAATATCAGCTATTTCTTGAGCATATATTTTAGCTTTTGCATCATCCCCTTCTACTTGTGCCCTTACTACTTTCTCAAATAATTCCTTATCTCTATCCTTTAACCTTCTTATGGCTTCTTCTAATCTGGTTTGTTGATCTTTTAATTTTAGTGATATCTCAGTGAGTATCTTACCTAGTTGAGCCTTTCGCCTCTTCTCATTGTTAAAAATAAATGGTAACTTATCAAACATTCTAACTCACTAGTTTAGTTAAAGAGTATTTATTACCTTTACCGGTATTGGCAATGGTATTTCCGATTTGGACTGATCGCTCTTTGCCTCACCTTGTTGTGAGGTAGACAAGGAGCCTAAAGGCTTAAGTTCTATAGATTCTTTATCCAACGAGTCTAATCTATCTAAAGTTTTTCTAATATCATCTCTTTCTAATGTATAACTATCCTTCGACTGCCTCAGAACTTCCATTGAACCTTTATACGCATTTTCTGGAATCTCAGATGAGATATAACTCATCTTTAGTGAGATCACCGCTTTATCTATATGAGCTAATTGATCTTCTATATCATTAAGTCTCGATTTTAATTTTCCTTTTAACTTGTTCTGGTCGTCCTTTACCTTTAACATCTCCGTATCAAGTTTCCTTTTCATGTCATCATAATCGCTTTTAGGAATCTCTTGTTTATTGTATAATTCCTCTAACGCTCTCTGCCTTTTTCTAATTTTTTCCATTAGGCTTAATATTCTTATTGCTTCTGCTTTCCAATCTGGGAGAATTAATATACTATCTCCATCTAATTTTATCCTTTCTGGTCCCATAGTCAAGATAGAAGAACCTTGAGTTACCTCAATCCCAGTTATACTTCCATCTATCTCGCTGTATACGTGAATTAGGTATCCGAACTCCCTTCCATAAATGTCTTTAACCTTTTGTCCAATAAATTTCGTTAGTACTTCGTACGATACGGGCATGGTAATACTCCTCAAAAATATTTGGTCTTTTAAGTAATACTTATAAAGATTAGGGCTCTTCAGACAGCGGAGACTCGTCATCTAATAGGAGCTTTTAACCTTCATCATCAACAGGGAATATTATGTGACGAAGCTTAAAAAGCATAGTGAACATTAATTATTATTTCGAATAGAGTTATGTCAACTCAAGCTCTTAGTAATATATCCTCGCAGCTTTCTCATCTAGTAGGCAACCTGAACATAGAGCCAATAAGCTATATACTAGTTCTTATAGGCTTCGCTCTTTTGCTTATTATTATAATAGGTGGTATAATTTATGGTTTAACGAAGGCAGCTAGAGCAGTGCCATCAATGTCAACTAAGGAGTTCATATTGTTCTTACTAGGAATAGCAATTTTCCTTGTAGTGTTAGGGATATTATTGCCTTAAAGATAAAAATATTTTCCTCCATATTCCAATCCAAATTTATTTTCTATTTCTAACAGTTTATTATATTTGCTAGTTCTTTCTCCTCTTGCTGGTGCACCAGTCTTTATGAAATCTGATTCAATTCCCACTGCAAATTCTGCTATGAAATTGTCTTCCGTCTCTCCACTTCTATGACTAGTTACTAACTTTATTGAGTTCCTTCTAGCAAGATTAGTAAATTCAAATGTTTCAGATATTGTACCGACTTGATTAGGCTTAACTATAACACCTTTAGTTGATCTCTTTTCTATACCTATTTTTAGATATTTTATATTCGTAGTATATAGGTCGTCTCCGATGACGATTGTTGAATTTAGTTTATTTTGTAGTTCACCGAACATATCAAAAGAATTCTCTTCGAATGGATCTTCTAAGTACACTATGGGATATTCTTTAGCTAAGTCGAGGTAAAATTCAAGTAATTGAGTGGGATTCAATTCTTTGCCATCTATTATATATTTCTCTTTCTTAGGATCGTAGAAATCACTTGCTGCAGGGTCCATTCCCATATATATTTTTCCTTGATAGCCTGCGTTATTTATTGAAGTATATATCAGATCTAAGGCCTCTCTAGTCTCTTCTAAAGGTGGAGAGAATCCTCCTTCATCTCCAACTGCTGTGTAAATTTTACCATATCTCTCTGATATTAGCCCTTTTAGATTTCTATATACTTCTATGGCAGCGAAAAAAGCTTCTTTAAAAGTATTAAACTTAATTGGTAATATGATAAATTCTTGTATTTTTAGCTTATTTCCAGCATGTAAGCCGCCATTTATTATATTGAGTAAAGGTATTGGGATTTTAGGTAACCGAGGCCCAGCTATGTATTTAAAAACCTCTAGGCCCAAGGCCTTAGAAGCTGTTTTTAATGCAGCTATGGATGTTGCAATTATTGTGTTTCCTCCTAATTTAGACTTATTCTCAGTGGAGTCTATATCTATTAGTATTTTGTCGATTATACCTTGTTCTCTTACATCGATTCCGTGTAACGCAGGATCTATTATGTAATTTGCAATATCCACGGCTCTCTTCACCGTAAGCCCATTTTCATCCCTGACTTCGATTGCCTCTCTTGTTCCTTTAGAAGCTCCTGCTGGCGCATCCCCAAAGGATTCAACACCGTCATTAGTTCTTACAAAAACTCTTATGGTGGGATTGCCCCTAGAATCTATGATTTCTAATCCCTTAACCTTCTCTATGGAAAAACGGTTAATCATATTTACTGAAGCGAATTAGTAATAATTAAATGTTAACTCCTAGCATGGCCTCGATAGTGTTTTTAGCATATGGTTTACTTTCCCTCATTTTCTCTAGATTTTTAAAAGATAAAATAAGTAACGAACGACTATTTCTAGTTGCATGGTCTTTAGCACCTCATCTGGTAGGTTTAACATACTCATCTTCTGTTTTAATTACACTGCTGGTTTTGATGTCTTTATGCATTAATTTATTTATTGTTTATAAAGGGAAGTTTAGAATTATATACTCAGGAGTTACGTTCTTATTTATGGCAGTAATTATACAGATATTTATTAATCCTTTAACTGGATTATAGAACTGATGCCAAAAAAGAAACAATTTGACCCATACGTTTGTCCAAATTGTGGGACAAAGGTAGAGAAGGCACAGAAAACATGGCAGCTAGTTTCACCTCTTCCAGATTCTTACGGCAGAATTACAATAACAGTTATGGGTTCTTTTGTTTGTCCGAATTGTGGCCATAAATGGAAATCTGTGGTGTCTAAGATAAAGGCGGGAGGTTCTTCGGTAGAGATTGAAGGTAAGAAGGGCGTTAAGAAAATACAATCTAAGGATTCTGAGGAAAAAGCTAATGAAGGGGAGGTTATAGAATTAGACTTAAGTGATTTAGATGAAGATGAAGAAGAGTGATATAATCATTATTTTATTTATTGCATTGATATATATTTTAATGTTTTCTAACATCGTACAAAGTGCGAGCGTAGAAGGAGTTTCAATGTATCCCGTATTTCAAAACGGTGCATTAACTTTTTACGTTAAACCAATTTCCATTAATGTAGGTAATGTGATAATATATAAATCTCCGTATTTTAATAACTACGTAATTCACAGAGTGATAGCTACAGATAATGGTTATTATATTACTCAAGGTGTAGACAAAATAACTAATCCGATACCAGATAATAGGATTGGACTAGAACCAGCTAGTGGTATACCGAAAAATTTAGTGGTAGGGAAGATAATAGAGTTTGGTAATTTTACATTTTCAATACCTTATCTTGGATACATATCCATACTTTTCTCATCTATTATTTAAGGTAATTTATTTTACCCATCCTCCTCAGCTTTAACACTCTATACGTTGGCGTTATAGTAGAAGGGTGATTAGCATAAGCTTGATCTAATCTTGCAATACTTGTATTACTAGGACTTTTTAGAAGTTGTTCTGGGTTTCTTTTAGCATCCTCTACGATCTTTTTGAGAGCTTCAGCAAACATATCTAAAGTTTCTTTACTCTCTGTTTCCGTGGGTTCTATCATTAACGCTTCTTCAATAATCGGTGGGAAGTATATAGTTGGAGCGTAAAATCCGCTATCAAGTAAGGCTTTTGCAACATCGTTAGCGCTTACTCCATAATTTTCCATTAACTGTTTCACGCTGAATACTACCTCATGCTTTCTATGTCTATTTGGTGCAATTAGCTCCAGCTCTTTAATGTCTCTTAACTTAGCTATGAGATAATTGGTTGCCAAAGTGCTCATTTTGCCTACCATTTGAACACCTTGGGGTCCTAATCCTAATAGGTATGCGAAACTACGCGCTAAATTACCCACATTACCGTAAAATGTAGCTATCTTACCAACACTATTCTTCGGAATCTTACTTAATCTATACTTTCCATTTACTTTCTCTACCATTGGATATGGGAGGTAATTAACAAGTTCACCCTTTGCACAAATTGCTCCAGCTCCAGGTCCACCTCCTCCATGTGGAACAGCGAATGTCTTATGTAGATTTAAATGCACAATATCAAATCCCATATCCCCTGGTCTCGCAATACCTAATACTCCATTTAAATTAGCTCCATCATAGTATAGTATTGCATTTGCAGAATGTATTATCTTAGAGATTTCCAAGATATTCTCTTCAAATAATCCCAACGTATTTGGATTGGTTAGCATAAAACCTGCAGTTTTATCATTTACGATCTCTCTTAAGATATCCATATCCACAAGCCCTTCTCCATTTGATTTCACATACATAACCTTGTATCCAGCCATTGCAGCACTTGCAGGATTAGTTCCGTGAGCAGTATCTGCAACTAGCATTGTATCTTTATAATTTCGATTGTGATCCTCATGATATTTTTTAATCATTAGTACTCCAGCGAACTCACCAGCAGATCCAGCAGGTACTTGTAAGCTACATTCATCCATACCAGTTATTTCACTAAACCAATTCTGAAGTTCGTAAATCATCTCTAGTATTCCTTGAACATGATCCTCATCTTCTAAAGGGTGATGTGATTCCGTAATCGCCGTTGCTTTTTCCTCAATTTTTGGATTATATTTCATTGTACATGAACCTAATGGCATAATTCCAACATCTACGCCAAAATTCATCTGAGATAATCTAATGAAGTGCCTTACTACCTCTAGCTCGCTTAAACTAGGCAGATTCGGTCCATTCTCCCTCAGTAGATTTTTAGGTATTTTCATTTCCTTTATCTCGCTTCTTATCTCATCATCCTTATTTATCAAGAGACCTTGTCTATTTGCACCACTATTGTTTAGCTCAAATATTAAAGGCTCGTCCCATTTAGCTTGTCTCCACACCATTTATCATCTCTTGTATCGTTGATACTAATAGATCTATTGACTTCTTATCATGAACTTCCGTTACGCAAAAGAGAGATGTATAATCGGACAATTTTAGTCCCCCTTGTAGTTTTCTTTCTTTTAGTTTGTTACTTATTTTATCATATTCTATAGGAAATCTAATTGCAAATTCCTCAAAAAAGTCCGACCTAAATGGCATGCTTACGTTATCTATTTCAGTCAACTTTTTAGCAGCGTAGTGGCTTCTGAAGTAAATCTCCTCTGCAAGCTCTCTCATTCCCTCTTTTCCTAACAAGCTTAAATAGACGGCATTAGCTATAGCAAGTAAGGCTTCGTTTGTAGTTATGTTAGATGTTGCCTTTTCCCTCTTGATGAATTGTTCCCTAGTTTGAAGAATTAGCGTAAATCCCATTTTGCCATTTGTGTCTTTTGTAATTCCCACTATTCTACCTGGCATTTGTCTTACCAAACTCATATCCCATCTTACTGCAAATACTCCCATTAAAGGTCCTCCAAAATTCAATGGAAGCCCTAATTCTTGACCATCACCCACAACTATATCAGCTTCGTAGCTTCCAGGTGGCTTTATTAGACCAAGTGAAAGTGGGTTAACTCCCACAATACTTAATGCTCTTTTATGTTTGGCAACATCAATTACATGTTCAATATTACTTTCAAAGATCCCAAAGAAATTTGGTTGTTGTATATATATTGCAGATATGTCATCGATATTAGATTTCTTCTCCAGATCCTCTAAATCAAGTTCGCCAGAATTCTTATCATATTTAACTTCCTCTATTTTTATCCCCTTTCCTCCAATCCATGTTCTTACTACTTCTTTATGAAATGGGTTAGCATTTTCAGGAACCAATACAGTCTTTTTCCCATTTATTCTATTAGCCATCAGTACGGCCTCAGCTAAAGCTGAACCCCAATCATACATCGAAGCGTTAACTACATCCATGTCTAGTAGCTCAGCCATTAAACTTTGATATTCAAACAATGCTTGTAATAGGCCTTGAGAAATTTCTGGTTGATACGGAGTATATGATGTATAAAACTCTGATCTACCTATGATAAATTTCACTACATTAGGGATGTAATGGGGACAAATACCAGCTCCAATAAAAGGTGGCGCTTGTAGCTCTACGTTTTTCTTCACTTTTTCATTGATTTCTTTTTCAATTTCATATTCTGATAGTGGTTTGCCTTTTGCTACGTTCAATAATCTATTTATTTTGATTTCAGCCGGTATATCATTAAACAACTCGTCAAGGGAGTTTACCCCTATCTCTTTCAGCATCTCATCTATTAGGTCTAGGTTTGGAAGCCAAGGATGCTTATACATAAGCCTTAATACAACTTTAAGACATTTTTAATATATGTTTGTTTCACCTTTCCATGACCTTGAGGAAAAGTTGGGAGCTAATTTTGGAGAATTCGCTGGCTGGGAAATGCCAATGAGCTTTACCAGTTATGCAGAAGAGCATATGAGTGTGAGAAGTTCAGTAGCGTTTTTCAACTTATCTCATATGGGCAGACTAAGAGTTAAAGGTAATCCAAAGGAGTTTGAAATGTTAGTAGCTAAGGAAGTTAGCAAGACGAATTCTGGAAATATGATAGGGCCTACTGCATTTTTGAACGATAAGGCTGGCTTTAAAGATGATGTAATGGTTTATAAAGTATCTGAGAATGAATGGTTAATTGTAACGAATGCAATAAATAGAGAGAAAATTGTAAATTGGATAAAATCCAATTCAAATTTGGATGTAGATGATTTAACATTCAAATATGGCATGATTGCTATTCAAGGTAGGAAATTAGAAGAAATTTTAGGTAAAAATGAATTAAAACCGTTAGAATTTAAGCTTAATACTAAATTTATGGGATATGACGTTTTTTTAGTTAGTAAATCTGGATGGACAGGGGAGAATGGGTTAGAAGTTTGGGTTACATTAGATATTGGCAGACAACTAATTATGGATTTAGTGAAAATCGGAATAAAGCCTGCTGGTTTGATTGCAAGAGACAGTTTAAGGCAAGAGATGGGATTTGTTCTTTATGGAGAAGATATTGATGAGACCATTACTCCGGTTGAAGCAAGATATTGGGTTTTCTCGCTGGAAAAGGATTTCATAGGAAAAGATAGTTTAGTTGAACGTATAAAGAGTGGTATCGAGAAAGTTAGGATAGGCTTTAAGATGAAAAAAGGCAAGAGGATTATACCTAGGCATCCATCTAAGATATACTCACTTGGAAATGAGGCAGGATATGTGACGAGTAGTACTTTTTCTCCTTACTTAAATAGAGTCATAGGTATGGGTTATGTAAATCCCAAGTACTTCTATCTAGGCTATAATCTGGCAGTGGAAATTAGAAGTAAACAGTATGATATAAAAATTGACGAGTTTCCATTTATCTAGGTGAATATTATATGAATGAGATGAAAGTAGGTAGATATGTAGTTCTGACAGATAGACTATATACGGAGACTGATGAATGGGTAGTACTTTCCAACGATAACGTGGTGGTGGTTGGAATAACTGATTATGCGCAAAAGAAGTTAAGAGATATAGTAGGAATTGAATTACCTCAGCTGCAGAAAGAGGTAAAGGCAGGAGAATCTGTGGGAGTTATAGAATCTGTAAAAGCCGCAGCAGATATTTTCTCTCCGTTAAGTGGGATAATAGTTGAGGTAAACAGTAAATTACTTGAGCATCCAGAGATAATAAATAAGGATCCCTATGGTGAAGGCTGGATTTTCAAGTTAAAGGCGTCTAAACTATCAGAGGAAAAGGAAAAACTACTTAGCCCAGAAAAGTATATTGAAAAAATAAAGGGTGGATGAATTGAGTGAAGCGTTTGAAATTAGGGAAAGATACGTTCCTCAGATAGGTAGACCATCGTATTTATTAGTGAGCTTACCAGATGCTGGCTTAGTAGGTAGTATATCTGGAGAATTTTTGATTAATTCTCTAAATTTAAAAGAATATGGAGAAATTTACTCACACAAATATTTGCCCCCCATTTCTCATGTAGTTAACGGAGTAGCTAAGTCACCTATACGTTTATATCACTATGATAACTTCCTTTTACTTCATTCTTGGGTTGCAATCCCAGCAAATAGTATACATCATTTGGCAAATTTAGTTGTAGACTATGCAGAGAAATATGGGATACAGACAATAATATCGATAACCGGAGTCCCAGTGCCAAATAGATTAGATCTAGAGAAGCCAACTCCCTATTGGGTGGTTAGTTCTGAGGATTTCGCTAAAGAGTTAGATAGTTTGAATTTAATGAAGAAATTTGTAGAAGGTTACGTAACTGGGCCTTATGCTCCTATTTTATTCGAATCCGCTAAAAAGTTTATCAAGAATTTGGTTATAGTAGTTGAATCATTTCTAGATTTGCCTGATCCCGAAGCCGCTGCAGTAGCCTTAGATATAGTATCTAAGATGTTAGGATTTAAAGTTGATACTTCTTCCTTACTTAAAGAAGCAGAGGAAATTAGAGTAAGAATTAAGGGCTTGATGCAACAGACAAGACAAGAACTCCCAAACTATTCTGGATTGCGTCCATACACATATGCGTGACCTTCAATGCCTGCATACAAGGACTTATATGATATGGTAAAGTCAATGATAGAAAAGGAAATAAGCAGGATGGAGAAAGAGTTCCGAAGGATAGAGAGCGAAATTAAAGAGGAAATTGAAAAATACAATGTTCCCCTATATTCCTTTTATGAATCTGAGGATTTCTATTACTACTTGATCGACATTCCTAATGTTGACACATCTACAATATATGTAAAAGTTGAAAACAATAATAGTCTAAAAATCAGTTGTAAAGATAAGAGTAATAAGAAGTATGTTCTAAATGTAAAGGTACCAGAGGATGCTGATATTGATAGTTTATCTGTTACAAGAGTAAAATGGTTAGTTAAAATTACTGTAAAGCGTAGAAAAGATTAAGTATTAGCTTTTCTAAGAGTTTGAAAGACTTTTATAAACACTGTTTAAGAAAATAATATAGAGGGACTACTTTTGAGTGAGGAAAAAATAGCCAGGGATATAGAGACTAGAAAAGTCCAGAAATTAGGTTCTTCATCATTATTTATCACACTTCCGAAAAAATGGATAAATAAATGGAGCATAAAGCCGGGTGACAAGGTAATTCTTGAGGCCTTGGATGATGGTAGTTTAAGGCTAATAGCAGAGAAGGTTAAGTCTAACGCAGGGAAAAAGACAATATTAGTTGATGCAGACTCGTTAAAACAGCCATTAATTAATATAATTCCATGTCTATACATTTTAGGATTCGATGAAATAGTTTTTGAAACAAAGAAAGATTTCACTAAAAAGGATTTCGAAGATGTTCTCTACATATCTAAACATCTAGTTGGAGCAGAAGTTGTTGAGAATTCCGAGAAAAAAATCAAATTAGAGTGTTTACTAGATACAGAGAAAGTCGGAGTTGAATCCTTACTGAGACGTATATTAAATATTATCTCAAAAAGAATTGACGAAGTATCCAAGTTTCTAACTAATTTTAATACAACCCATCAAATCGGTATAACTAATAATGACGATTTAAGGAAAATATATTTGATGTTACTTAGGAGAATAATAGGAAATAAGTATCAATCCAGTAGTACGGAATATTATAGGAATTCATTTATTTTATTGAATATATCTATTTTGACAAATATAGATTATATAGTGTCAAAGATTTCTGAACTTAGAGGTAACTTTGATGTTAGCCCGAGCCAGACGGATACGTTAAAATCGATTTTCACTAGTATAAATGATGTATTAGATGAGATAGTGATGAGCGTCTTATTCCCTAGTGTAAAAAGAATATCAAATGGATTCAATCTAATATCGCAAATAAGACAAAATCTCTTAAAAATCAAGGATTCCTTACCGAGCTCATTTAATTTGTATTTAGAAGATTTAGTAAATCTATTAGAAAATGCTCTAAACAATTCCATGTGTGGGATTTTCTTAGAGGACTTACCTTGGATAGAAAAAGATTTAACGGCGTAAAAGGAGAGGATAGAGTATGGTAACGTTAAAAATAGAGGATTTACATGTAGAGGTTGAAGGCAAAGAAATACTTAGGGGTATAAATCTTGAAGTTAAGAGCGGAGAAATACATGCATTAATGGGTCCAAACGGGAGCGGTAAGACTTCATTGTCCTTGGCGTTAATGGGACATCCCAAATATAAAATTACTAAGGGAAGGATAACATTAGATGGTGAGGATATAACTAATTTAGAACCTCATGAGAAAGCTAAAAGAGGTCTTTTCTTGGCCTTTCAAAATCCGATAGAAATTGCCGGAGTTAGGTTATCGACACTTTTAGTTGCAGAGTACAATAAGGTAAGTGGTGCCAACACTTCAGTAATGGAGGTAATATCAAAAGTTAAAAATATTAGCAAAGAAGTTGGAATAGCAGATTCTTTATTGAATAGGGGAGTGTTTGAAGGCTTTAGTGGTGGTGAAAAGAAGAGGGTAGAAATCCTACAAATGCTTCTATTAAAGCCTAAGATAGCTATTTTAGATGAACCAGATTCTGGTGTGGACGTTGATGGACTTAGAATGATTTCGTATTTTATAAATAAGCTTAAGAATGAATTAAATGTTGGCTATCTAATAATAACCCATTATAGGAGAATTTTAGATCACATAAGTGCGGATAAAGTTCACGTATTGTATAGGGGGAAGATTATAGCGGAAGGAGGAATGGAACTAGCCAAATTAATTGACGAAAAAGGATATGAAGCAGTCCTAGAGAGGAATTCATAAGTTTATTTTTTATTAAAGATAGACTTATATTCATCTTTAACAGAGTTAAAGAATAGGTTATAAGTATGCAAGAAGATAAAATATCATTAGATCTTCATGAGATAATAAACGCTACTATAGACGCCAAGTACAATAAACTTAACCAGTTAGAATTTCATAGAAGAATAGTAGAATCGGGATTAAGCAGATCTACGATAGAGGAAATTTCCAGAATAAAGAAAGAACCAGAATGGATGTTAAAATTAAGATTAAAGGGCTTAGAATTATTCGAAAAATTACCTACGCCAAATTGGTTACCAGACGTTTTATCAAGTTTAGACATTTCAGCATTAGAACTTTACGTTAAGCCTGGTGTCGATAAAGCCCAAAGCTGGGAAGAGCTACCACCAGAAATAAGAAAATATTACGATGAATTAGGTATACCTGAAAGTGAGAAAAAGTTCCTAGGAGGTCTTGTAGCAGTATTAGAATCAGAACCAATTTACTCTAACGTTAAAGTTGAACTAATGAAAAAAGGAGTAGTAATGCTACCAATAGATGAAGCTGTGAATAAATATCCGGACCTTATGAAGGAGTACTTTATGAAGATATTTCCAGCCTCTGATCACAAGTTTGCCGCTTTACATGGCGCATTATGGAGTGGGGGTGTATTCGTATACGTTCCAAAGAATGTGAAGATAACAACACCAGTAGAAGGATTCTTCGTAATAGGATCGGAGCTTGAAGGACAGTTTGAGCACACTCTACTAATAGCTGACGAGGGATCGTATATCCACTTTATTGAAGGTTGTACAGCACCACAACTTAAGAAATACTCATTCCATGATGGTATGGTAGAATTATACGCAAAAAAGAACGCTTACATAAAGTTCACTACAATCCAGAACTGGAGCAAAAACGTGATTAATTTCAATAATAAGAGAGCATGGGCTGACGAAAATTCGACTGTGGAATGGGTCGAAGGATCATTAGGTTCCAAGTACAGTTTTGTATACCCATCAACTATCCTTAGAGGGAAGAACGCTTCATCAACCAGTTTAGTAGTTACAATGACCAGTGGAGAGAGTGAGTGGAAAGATAGTGGTTCGAAAATGATCCATGCTGCACCTTATACTAAGAGCAAAGTGGTAAACAAAAATATTGGTTTCAATGGTGGTGTTAACGTATATAGAGGATTAATTAAAGTAAATAAAGGGGCAGTAGGTTCTAAGGCATTTGTGAAATGCGACTCTCTAATGCTTGATGATAAAACTAAAGCCTACACGTATCCACATAATCAAGTGTTAGAGGAAGACGCAGACGTAGGACATGAAGCGCATACATTCAGAATGAATGAGGATCAACTCTTCTATCTAATGACAAGGGGTATAGATGAAAAAGAGGCCACTTCGATGCTAGTATTAGGGTTCATAGATGAGATCATGAAAGAACTTCCATTTGAGTACGCTACCATGTTAAATAAGGTTATAAAGTTAGAATTAGATAAGCTAGGTGCAGTGGCTTAAGTTGGGAGTAGTCGATATACAATTAGCTAAAAAAATAATTAATGAAAACTTTACACAAGATAGAGGAGAGAGGGAAAAAGCGTTTTCTTTGTATCTTTCTAAGCCATATCAATTGATACATGACTCACCAACTATCAAACATTATACTGAATGGGACTTATACGAGTCATTAAACCTCAGTGAAATTTCTAGGCAAGAAGTAAAATATAGTGAAACTGAAAATACAATTGAAATTATAGATGACACTATAAGAATTCCAAAAAATAACATAGAAGTAGATGACTTATTGAATGATAATGTTATAAGTAGTGATGAGCATAAATTAGTATCACTTGCCTATTCTCTATCTAGGCGGATAACAATAAGTAACGAAGGAGAGTATCACGTTAGGCATGTCGTCAATAAAAACAAATATCTTTTACCTTCACATCTAATAATTAACGTACCTAAAGATAAACAAATCAAGGTAATTTATGAAGGTCTAAATCTTGGTGAAGGCTCCTTAATAACTCCAATAATATCTGTTAATATAGAAGATGGTTCTACTTTAGATTTCCAATTTGTGAACTTCTCTAGCAACAACAGTCTTCTTTTCTCGTACATTAAGGCTAACATAAAAGGTACAATGCATTCATCAATATTTGTGAACGGTAACAAAATGGGTCACGTTCAATTTAACACTAGGCTAGAGGAGGGCAGTGTAAGTGAGTTCTCATCAAGAGCTTTTGGGACGCACAACAATAAGATAGATGTAGTTAATAATGTCATTCATCTAGGCCAGAGGAGTGTAAGCAATGGCTTTATGAAGGCAATCTCCAACGATCAAGCGTTTACTGTGGTAAGGGGGGTTGCAACTATAGATGAGACTGCAATTAACTCTTCCACATCGATAATTGGTAGATCATTAGTCTTAGGAAAAGATGCTAAAGCAGTAGTTTCTCCCATGCTTGAAGTAAAAACTGGCAGGGTAGTTATGGCTAAACACTCTGCTGCAGTAAGTAGGATAGACGAAAATCAAATCTTCTATCTACAAACTAGGGGGTTAAGTAAAAGAGAGGCTGAAGGGATTATAATAAGGGGTTTTATAATTGAAGAGCAAGATCCAGAGACGCTTAAGGATAGGATAGAAGAAATCTTGAAGTCTTTGGGATATTAGTTTCACTCAACTCCCTCTCTATTTGCTTATAATAGAAATTTTCCTATAATATACTACTTAACCAATTTATAAAAGAGGAAAATTGGTTAGAGTAATCACTTTTAAAGCAGAGGAGGAACTTTTAGTAAAACTAGATCTATTTGCATTAAATAGTAGAATGAGTAGAAGCGAAGTAATTAGAATGGCTATAGAAAAATATTTGGAAGAAGCCGCCGGCGGGATTCGAACCCGCGACCGCCGGCTATCTAGGCAGTAACTTACAAGGCCGGCGCTCTAACCAGGCTGAGCTACGGCGGCATTAAGAAAACTATCATATAATAAGATTTAAAGCTTATTGCGATAAAGGAAGGAGTAAGTTTTTCCTAATTCTCGTTTATTCTTCTTGTCTCTTTTATCTAGGGTTGGTCTTTCTTATCTACGTGGTAATAAACTTTTAAGTAATGTTCCCTTATTTAAATACAGCCGGGTAGTCTAGTGGTCAAGGATCCAGGGCTCTGGCCCCTGGGACCAGGGTTCGAATCCCTGCCCGGCTACCTAGCTAGTAAGTATGAGAATTCTCACTCGGAGCTATTCAATTATTTTAATGATGCCTTTAAATTTTGAGTTCTGAAAAAGCAGATATTATCTTTTTGAAATACGACGAGGTAATACTCTTCTCATGTACAGTATAAAGTTAAATTGATCTAGGTTATAATAATCCTTGAAGACAATGGAGCAGTTACTATACTCTACATCTTTAAGAAAGATTAAAGTAATTAAACGAGATGGAAGGGTTGACGAGTTTAAATTAGAGAAGATATTATCTAAACTTTCTTCTGTACCAGATGAGGTAACAGATGGTATAGTTAATGATGTCCAAGCAAATGTTAAGGATAACGCTATAGATACTAGAGCAATTGCTGATATAGTAGAAAGAAATCTCATAGAGAACTCTCTAAAGTATCCTTTCTTAATGGAATTAGCGAAGCGATATGTCTTAGCTAGAATTTACAATCACGTTTTCGGTAAAGGGAAATGGAAAGATTTTAATGAAAAGGACTTGCTTCTCTCTTACAATGCATTAAAAGTATTGGAAGCTAGATACTTATTGAAAGATCCAAATACCTTAAGATATATTGAGACACCACAGATGTTATTCAGAAGAGTAGCCAGATTTCTTGCATCAGTTGAGAGAAAGTATGGTAAGTCTGAGGCTGAAGTTAAACAGTTAGAAGAGAAGTTTTACGAAATGATAAGCAGCCTAAAGTTTGTACCTAATTCGCCAACCTTAATGAATAGTGAAACTAGATTAGGCATCTTATCAGCATGTTTCGTAATTCCAGTTAAAGATGCTATGACTACACCAGAGGGAGATGGTATATATGACGCATTAAGAGCTACTGCTCTGGTTCATCAACAAGGTGGAGGGACAGGTTTCGATTTCTCAGAATTAAGACCTAAGGGCGATGTTGTTGCTTCGACTGCAGGTGTAGCCTCTGGCCCGGTATCATTTATGAAAGTATTTGATGCCTCTACTGATGTCATAAAGCAAGGTGGAAAGAGAAGAGGAGCTAATATGGGAGTTATGCATGCATGGCACGCTGATATTGAGGATTTCATAAGAGCGAAAACTGGACAATTGAAGGACGTTCAGTTGCAGAATTTCAATATTTCTGTAGGTGCTTATGACTACTTTATGGAGGCTGTTGTAAAAGGCGAGAGTGTACCTTTGATTAACCCTAGAAAGACTAAAATAGCAGGAAGGGATCACGAATATTATATTACAAAAGCTAGAGGTTATATGAATGAGGAGTGGATTCAAGAGGTTATCATATCAGAACTAGAAGAAAAAGGTGGAGTAGTTTCATTGGATGAGAGTAAAGTCATTACAGTTGATGAGGCCCTCATAATAGCCTCGAAGGAGGGTGCTGTTGTAAGATATGTTAATGCTAAATCACTATTCGATGAAATCGTTAAAGGAGCTTGGGATAGTGGTGATCCTGGTCTTCTCTTTATTGATACTATTAATAGGAGGCACCCGGTATGGTATTTAGGTAAGATTAACGCTACTAATCCATGTGGTGAAGAGCCACTATTACCTTGGGAGAGTTGCAATTTAGGTTCTATAAATCTAGAGAAATTTATTATAGAGAGAAACGGTAAAGTTGAGATAGATTGGGACGGATTAGCAGAAATTATCAGTTATGGAGTAAGGTTCTTAGATAATGTAATTGATGCAAATCGTTACCCATTAAAGCAAATTGAAGATGCAACCAAGAGGACTAGAAAAGTTGGTTTAGGTGTCATGGGATTAGCCAGGATGTTTATTAAATTGGGTATTGCTTATGATAGCGTAGACGCAATATACTTGTCATACCAATTAGCCAAGTTTATATTCTATCATGCGTATAAGGCATCTATTGAAGTTGCTAAGGAGAAGGGTCCATTCCCTACCTACGATTCAAAATTGTATAGAGATATCTGGGAGAGCGCATTGGACTTCAATTCATTACTTCAAATTGCTGAAGTCGCTGATAAACCGTCAGATTATGTTAAAAAGCTAACTAGTGTAGTGGATAAGTTAGACTTTGATTTACTAAAAGACGAAAGGTTAAAATATGGTTTAAGGAATTCCACTGTAGTTTCTATAGCTCCAACTGGTACTATCTCAATAATAGCCGGAACCTCATCTTCAATAGAGCCACTCTTTGCGTTAGCGTTTGTCAGAAATGTTGCAGTTGGAAAGTTTATAGAGATTGATCCACTTTTCTTAGAGTATCTCAGAAAATATGAGTTAGATGATCCGGAAGTCATTCAGAAGATAGCTGAAAGTGGAATAATTGACGATAATGTATTTATGCCAAGATCATTAAGGAAATTGTTCAGAACTGCTCACGAGGTTCCACCAATTTACCACGTTCTGCATCAAGCAGCTTGGCAACAATGGAATGACTCTGGAACCTCTAAGACTATTAACTTAAGGTCCGAGGAACCACCAGAGACTGTAGAGAAGGTTTATTTATTAGCGTGGAAACTTGGTATAAAAGGTATAACTGTCTATAGAGATAAAAGCAAACAACAACAAGTAATCTACTTCGGAGTTAAAAAAGAGAGGGAAGAATACGAGAAGAAAAAGGAAGAGGAGGGAAAGAAAACACAGTTACTTCCTTCCAGTTTAAGGATGGAAAAGAAGTTTGTCGAAGTTTCAGAGACTTATGCTGGCGGATGTAAAACGTGTGAATTATAAAAACATTTTTATTTATCGGTTTTTATATTATACTGGACTGAAGTGTATTAGCCATGTCATTACAGTTACCATGTGAATTTTCAGTTAGGGAGATTTTACCAGCAGTTAGAAGTATAGTTGCTCAAAAACTAATAAAGGAGAGAAATTTATCTGAGTATAAGGCAGCGAATTTAATGGGGTTAACACCAGCAGCAGTTTCAAATTATCTAAAAAGTAGAAGGGGTAGTAATTTAAGATCTCTTCTAGAGAAAGATGAAAAATTTATGGATCTTGTAAATGAAGTTATGGAAAGAATTTTAAACTCAAATTCTAATCTTTCTGTATATTATTGTATTTTATGTTCTGAAGGTAAAAAAGTTCTTACAAAGCATGGGTACACTCTAAGCCCATGCCTATATGAGACTACAGTTGAACCTAAATAGCTTTTCTTTTAAGTAATAAGTCTGGTAATTTTTTTATTTCTAGTTCTAAATTGACAATTCCCCATCTTCTGATAGGAATTTTAACTCTATCATACTCCGTTGTCATCGTGTTATTCGGCTTTATTATTTTAGTTATTCTCGCTGAGACATACAGAGTAGCTATAACTGGCTTATCGCTGAAGTTTTCTAATACCATTTGTAAAATATTGGATTTCTCATCAAATTTTATATGTAATGGAATTACAGCAGAAGGTTCGATTCGATATAGGGAAAGAGGAAATTGCGGACTACAGTCTATTTCTATTACCTCGTTTGTCATATCCCATAATAATCTATGGAGTTTGGCTTCAGCAAAATTCTTTGTCTTCGAAACTAAAATTTTTCCATTGGTTTCCACACTAACTTTTCCTAGTTCAAATTTTAAGTCCAAGAGTGAATTGCTTACAAAAGAATACGTCTCTGTCAGTTCTAGGCTTGTAGCGAAGGTATTATCTATTGAATTATAACCACTTTCTATGTAATAAGGATTTATGTAGAAGAATTGAGGATTTAAGAATTTCGTGTTTATATTTATATGATTTTCTTCTAGTTTTATATTTTCTATCTCAACATTTCTACCATTCCCAATCTCACCCTCTTTTAATTCTATGGTTCTGTTTTGCGTAAAGTGATATCTTGGCCAAGGAGAGATGTTAAAAAGTGAAGTCCCCTCTTTACAAGGTGTCAAATATTCTACCAGCTTTTTTAATGAATTAGTATCTAATCTGGTAAATGTCCAAGGAATTGAAGTCTTGTTTAATGGTGTTCTCATTATTAATTCTTCGTTATTTTCTCCTCCTTCAGTTGATATTGTAGATAGATCGGGACCGAGAATTTTTGCCTTATATTTCCATTTCACTCTCTTAACTCCGCCAATAGTTAGCAATTGTGGGAGTTGTTCTATATTAAGCATGTCATCTTGCAACTCTATATTTTCACTAAGATTTTTGAATGGATACTCAGCGGCTACCTTTGTTATATCATCTAGCTTCATAAGTGGTCAAGCTCATCATTTAAATCCGACAAATGCCTTCTCTTCATCATTAATCTGTCCGAGGGTAATTCTTCACTCCATAACATTTTTGAGTCTTGACTTTATTAATTCTAATATAACTTTCCCCTCAGCTCTTCCTTTAACTTTGCTCATTACTTTTGACATTATTAGGTTTACTGCTTTATCTTTTCTTTTCCTTATCTCGTCTAGATTAGAACTAATTACATCATCTATTATCTTTTCTAATTCTTCAGTTGGTAATGCCTCGTATTTACGTATGACATCCTTTAGTTCCACATTTTTATTAGTAGTGTATTCTAGGAGTATTTCCGAAATCGAATCCTTGCTAATTTTGTTCTCATAAACGCTTTTTATTAGCTCCTCTATATCTTCCTCATTTATCTTTGATATATCACCACCTTTTGACTTAACATACTTCAATGTGTTAGTAATCGTACTCGCTATTACAACTGGAGAGACCTTTGGTGAATATTTGTTAACTAATTCTTCAAATAAGTCGAGTCTGGGATCTCTAATTATCTCCTTAGCGAGTTCCTCACTTAAACCCAGTGTGATATACCTTTTCATTTTAGACTCTGGCGATTCCGGAACAAATTTTTTAGCATCCTCAAGCAGTTTTTCATCTATTCTTCTAGGTGGAATATCAGTTTCTGGATACATTCTAGCTGAGCTTGGCTGTGGTCTTAAGAATTTCGTTGTTCCATCATCTAACGCTCCTCTAGTTTCCTTAGGAATACCATCAAACGCTAATAGTATCCTGTCCCTTATTACTTCTACAGCTTTATCCAACCTCTCTCTTTCGCCAACGATTAGAATGAAACCATCTTCGGTCGTCGCATTAAGGGCTTCTCTAACTTTGTTTATCTCCTCTTCAGTTATGCCGTAATTGGGTAGCTCATCAGAATGGAAGAGTCCACCTAATTCTGCAAGTGCTCTAACGTAATCTGCAATTTCTGTTCCAAATCTTCTCTTTTTTGGTATCAGTTCCCAACCCAATATTCCCTTTAACTTATACGCTCTTATTCCGTATACTAATCCTCCCTTTTCTATTCCGCTTTTAATGATTTTACTATTTGTGTTTTTAAAAAGTTCTGTGAGATCTTTTACAACAAAATTAGACAAAATTAGATTTTTACTCACTCCTCTTTTATTCAATTCTTCTTTTATCTTTAGTAAGTTAAATTGTCTCATTGCTTCATATCTAACTATATCGGGTATTAATTCCAGTTTTTGTACTCCTTTAATTTCTATCTTTGTACCTCCTTTTATAGAGATATTTAGATCTTGTCTTATTGTGCCTATACCCCTTTTAACTTTACCTGTCATTCTAAGCAATTGGCCAATTTTTAGTGCAACTCTCTCAGCTTGTTCTGGGCTCCTTATATCTGGTCCAGTTGAAATTTCTATTAAGGGAATCCCTAATCTATCAAGCGAATAGGTTACTTGATCTGTTCTTTCATCTATTTTCCTTGCAGCGTCCTCCTCAACTGCAATAGTTTGTATTGTAACTCCCTCATCTTTTAGCATGCCACCAAGTGCTACTATTGCTGTTCTTTGGAATCCAGTGGTGTTTGAACCATCTATTACAATTTTTCTCATGACATAAATTTCATCTACTATGTTACTATTTAGTGCTATAGCGATAGCTAACGCTATTTTTAACGCTTCCTCATTTATTGCATGTGGAGGTTCTTCATCAGCTTCTACAAGACAACTTGTAGTAATAGGTATTCTGTATACGTATTTTTTACCTTTTTTCCACTCAAACAATGCTGCGACATCGACTTCCCCTAATTCACTTAATGCAGGTCTTAAATATCTCTCTAAGGTTAGTTTATAATCTTCTTTCAAATTAGTACTACAGTTGCAGAATAATTTATGAGAAGTGTTAAGCTGTTGGTGAATTTCTAATCCTACTTTTAATCCTAATTCTTCATAATTTAACTCACTCATATGACCACCTTGGGAAGAGATCCAAAGTGTGACGAGGATTTATTTCCCCCACTAGATTCGATATCATTAAACTTCGTATTTTTTCTAGATCTTGCTCGTGCGCAAGTACCCACATGAGTTTAACTAATGCAACTTCTGGTAGCATATCTTCCAATGGGGTGACACCGGCATCGAGTAACTGTCTTCCAGTAGTATACACATTCATATTAACTCTTCCAAATAAACACTGTGTTGTCATTCCTATAAATATGCCATCTTTAGTAGCTTTTCTGAATAATTCCACATAATCTGATGAAGTATGACCTAAACCAGTACCAGCTATTATGAGACCTCTTATTTTAGTATTAGTTAAAATGTGCTCTAAGAAGTCTCTATCTAATCCAGGGTAATAGTATAGTAAAAATGCTCTATTATCAAATTTAGCGTCAAGTGTAGTTTCGCCTTTTTTGCTCATGTAACTCTTGTCGAGCATAACCAGTTTCCTTTCTTTCCAAAGGACTTTGGCTAAAGGTTTATCGTTTACTGACTGAAAAGCATCTCTTCTACTACTGTGCATTTTTCTAACCTTCACTCCTCTATGTACTAATGCGTAAGTGTCGGAGGAGTCAGCGTGCATGTTTACTACTACTTCTCCAAAAGGCGCATATTTAGCTGTGGTAACTGCGGATAAGAGATTTATTGCTGAATCACTACTAGGTCTATCACTACTTCTCTGCGAACCCACCAACACTACTGGTCCTTGTAATGATCTTAGAGAGAAAGCTAAGGCAGAGGCTGTGTATGCCATAGTATCAGTACCATGAGCAATAACCACTCCAGTGTTTCCTTCATCAAACGCTTTCTTTACTGATTCAGCTATCTTAACCCAGTATTCAGGTTTCATGTTTTCGCTTAATATAGAGAAAAGTACCTCAGCATCAACTTTTGCTATTTCGTTTATTTCTGGCAAAAATTGTACTATTTCTTCAGTGGTCAGCGCGGGTCTGACTGCACCAGTTTCGTATTCAACTTTACTTACTATTGTACCTCCTGTGCTAATTATCTTTATTTCGCTTTTAGCACCATTACGGCTAACTTCCTTTCTTTCACTCTCTTGAGCTTTACTTGAATTTTTTGTGATTAGTTTAATCTCAGATATATTATCGATAGATATTCCTATATTGTAACCGTTATCTAATTTTATTACGAATATTCTTTCATCTTTTGAGTAACTTGGTAACAATATGCCTCTTATTCTTAGGTCCCCTTTCTTAATCTCTATTAGGTCCCCTTCCTCTATATTTAGATTTTTCAAAATATCATAAGCCTTTGCTTTATAATTTTCTTGCACAGAAAAAGATTAGGTAATAGCAAAAATAGTTTATTATCTAGCAGCAGCTTGTTGCCTAGCTTTTACTACTCTCTTTTCATATTCCTTTCTATTCCTTACTCTTGGTACCTCTTTATGTTTTTCTTTAGGCTGTATTTTTGGTGTCTGACTTCTAACTTTTCCCGCTTTGGTTAACGAACCGTGTGAAGGCATATTTACTCTTGTTATAACTTGAGCATTTAAACTTAAAAATTTGTCAGATAGGTTTGTAGTGAGAGATGATGAAAATATACCTAATCGAGCATGTTATTGGAGCAATTGCTTACGATGAAAACGGTAATATTGTAGACTATATTACAAATCCAAGAGATTTGGGAAAAATAACTGAGGAACTTTTAAATAATGAAAAGGGCATACCATTTAATGCGACAGTTGAGTTGTTAAAGAAAGTTAACCCACAAGAGGTAGTAGTCGAGAACGAAGCTGAAGTTCCTAAATTGCAAGCCCTAGGTTATAGGGTTACGTATGAACCATATAGTAAGATTTCGAGGATATTCAGGGAATCATTACCTAAAGTAGCTACAGATATAAAATTTACAGGTAATGAAGAGGAGTATTATAATTTTCTTCATGAACTTTCATTAGAGTACACTAGGAGAAAGTTAAGGACTGCAGCGCAAAAGAGAGATCTTTTGGCTATTCAAGCAGTAAGGGCAATGGATGATATAGATAAGACCATAAATCTTTTCTCAGAAAGATTAAGAGAATGGTATAGTATTCATTTTCCAGAATTAGATAAGCTTATTGAGGATCACGAAGAATACGCAACCATAGTGTCTAGGTTTGGTGATAGGGGACTCTTAACTACTGATGCTCTAAAGGAATTGGGTTTCAATGAGCAAAGAATAAATAGGATAGTCGATGCAGCAAAGAAAAGTATAGGTGCGGATATCTCAGAAGATGACTTATCTGCGATGAGGATGATCGCAAACACTATTTTAGACCTGTATAATATAAGGAGAAACCTTAATAATTATCTAGAAGGCGTAATGAAAGAAGTTGCACCAAATATAACGGCCTTAGTTGGTCCAGCGTTAGGTGCTAGATTATTGAGCATATCAGGGAGTCTGGAGGAATTAGCCAAAATGCCAGCTAGTACGATCCAAGTATTGGGAGCCGAAAAGGCTTTATTCAGGGCGTTAAGAAGTGGAGGAAGACCACCTAAACATGGTGTAATATTTCAGTATCCAGCTATTCACACATCACCTAGATGGCAAAGGGGTAAGATTGCTAGAGCTTTAGCAGCCAAATTAGCAATAGCTGCCAGAGTTGATGCTTTTAGTGGGAGATTCATAGGTGATCAACTAAACGAACAACTAAAGAAGAGGATAGATGAGATTAAGGAGAAATTCGCTCAGCCACCACCTAAAAAGCCTCAACAACAAAAGCCACAACAGCCTCAAAAACAGCAAGCAAAAGGTAAAAAAGGTGGAAAAAGAAGAGGTAAAGGAAGAAAGTGATAAAAATGTCTGAAGTAGTTACCGTAAAACAAACTAACATGGAAAACATTTACGAATGCGAGTTTAACGATGGTAGCTTTAGGCTATGTACAAGAAACCTAGTATCAGGCTTTAATGTTTACGGTGAAAGGCTAATTAAATACGAGGGTGTAGAATATAGGGAATGGAATGCGTTTAGAAGTAAGTTAGCGGGAGCAATACTTAAAGGTCTTAAGACTAATCCGATTAGAAAAGGCACTAAGGTCTTATATTTAGGAGCCGCTTCTGGAACTACAATAAGTCACGTCTCTGATATTATAGAGTTAAATGGCAAGGCCTATGGTGTTGAATTTTCTCCAAGAGTTGTAAGAGAATTATTATTAGTAGCTCAAAGGAGGCCTAATATCTTTCCATTATTAGCTGATGCCAGATTCCCTCAAAGTTATAAGTCGGTAGTAGAGAACGTTGACGTACTTTATGTCGATATTGCCCAACCAGATCAAACAGATATAGCTATATACAATGCCAGATTCTTCCTTAAAGTAAATGGATATATGCTTTTAGTGATTAAAGCGAGAAGTATTGATGTTACTAAAGACCCTAAGGAGATATATAAAGCTGAAGTGGAGAAATTAGAAAATTCCAATTTTGAGACAATACAAATTATTAACCTAGATCCCTACGATAAGGACCATGCAATAGTTCTGAGTAGATATAAAGGGTAGGAGTTTGATAGATAAAATTTTTGAGTTTGGACTTAAAGACATATTCTCTTCTTCTCCTGCTGAATACGTTACCATTAAAGATGCATTGGAAGGTAAATTAAAGATTAGACTAAATAATAATTTTTATCATGAGATAAAAAAGGACGAAGTGGAAAGGCTTTCAGGTAAAATTCCACTTTATTTATGGTCTTTAGTAAAAATCCCATTTATATTTATTAAATCACCTGATATTGGAGAATATTTCATTAGTGGGGAGCAATGGAACAGAAAGGCAATTTCAATTTTACTTGGAAGAGAAATATCTAATGTAATATTAAATGTGGATGTCGAGAAGCTATTAAGGGAATATACATCATTAATATTTATAATTCTTAGCTCTACTAGAAGTTATACAGAAGAAACAGAATTAAGTGAGATGTAAGATATGAGCAAAAAAATTATCAACGAAGTTATAGACATATTGGAGGATAAAAAGTATACTTATACAATGATTGAATATCCAGAACATAATAGAAAATCCGTAGATATCGTTCTCAACTCTAAGGAACCCACTCTGATTAGAGTATCTGAGGATAAGGTGACCAAAGAGGAAATTTCAGATTTGAAGAAGATTGCAGTATCTACGTTAACCGCGTCATTAGTAGTCACTAATGAAGAAGAGGAGGATATTGTCTCAGTTAAGGCTGATAATGTTTTTGCAGTCTCACCTGAAGGATTTAAGAAAGTAATCAATGGTGAGAAAATTTTCCTTTATAGAACTAGAGGAGGTATATTCATAAAGATCAGAAATTATATATTGAAACATAAGAGAGAGGAAATGGGATATAGTATAGGAGATGTAGCTAAATTTCTTGGCGTTTCTAGAAAGGCCATTTATGATTATGAGAAAGGGGATTCCGACGTATCGCTTGAAGTTGCCGAGAAGCTGATAGATTTGTTTGGGGATGATATAATAGGCGATGTAATATGGGACTCTATAAAAGGTAAAAAAGAAGTCATTGAAGAGGATATAACAGAGTTTTCTCCGGAGAGTTTTAAATCAAAGTTAATATACAAATTGAAAGAAAATGGGTTAAACATCCTATCATTGAAATTAACTGCAGCAGATTTGATAGTTAAAGACAACGAAAATAATAGATATTTAGTTACAATAGAGAACAAGGATTACAATAAGTCAATGAAGAAATTTTATGAAGCTAAGAAACTTGCATCTTACACTAAATCTGAATTATTGATAATCATAAGGACTTCAAAGATGTTAAAGGAATGTGAAGATCTAGGATATAAAACTTATGAAGAAAATGACATACATTCTTTAATAGATGAAATTAAAGGAAGTAACGGAAGGCAAAGTTAGAATATTCGTACCAGATCCTAAAGAATATATGATAGAAGGGAAATTCGATCCATCATGGGCTCCAGTGTTCTATAATCCTAAAATGACTTTCAACAGAGACCTTAGCGTAATCGTGGTTAGCCTGTTAAAGCCTAAGATAATATTAGACGCATTAAGCGCAACGGGTATAAGAGGAATTAGATATTATGTAGAGTCGTGGAAAAGTGAACAACTAATTCTGAATGATAAAAATTCAACAGCTGCTTCCCTAATCCAAATAAATGTGAAAAATAATGGAATTGAAAACGCTAAAATTTATAATAAAGATGCAAATGCGTTGCTCTACGAAATAAAAAGTGAGTACATTGATATAGATCCCTTTGGATCTCCAGTACCGTTTATTCTTTCATCCGTAAACGCGACAATAAGAAATGGAATAGTAGCATTTACAGCAACTGATCTATCTCCACTTGAGGGATCTTCACGAACTTCTTGTAGACGAAAATATGATGCTATTAACTATAAACTTTCCTCGTCAAAGGAGCTTGGATTAAGAATACTTATCGGCAAGATAATTAGAGAAGCTGCGACGTTGGAAAAAACCGTGCATCCGTTATTCTCTTTTTATGCAGACTATTATTATAGACTATTCGCAATAGTGGAAAGTGGTGCTAGAAAAGCAGATGAGAACATTAATAAGAATCTTAAATATTTCGGGGAATGCCCCCGCTGTGGATTTCAGACGTTCGTAGACGAGAATTGCAAGACTAAGTGTCCAATATGTGGTGAAAATTTTATCATTATCGGTCCTCTATACATTGGTCCTCTTCACAATATGGAATTTTTAAAAAGAATGATAGATACATACAGTGATTTCAATTACTTGTCCTCTTTTAACAGAATACAGAAGCTACTTAATGTAATAGAAAAGGAGGCGAAATATAAAAGTGTATTTTACAATATTAGTAAGCTCGCATCTAAATTAAAAGTCTCAGCTATTCCTCCAATTGATTCGATTTTAGAATGTCTAGGAGATGCCTCTAAGACTCATTTTGCTCCTACTGGGATAAGAACCGATAAGGGATATGAAGAAATAATTAGATGCGTTAAGAGTTTAAGATAAAGCTTTTTCCAAGATCCAGCCCGATAATTTACTACAAGTCTGTGGGCTTACATGTATTCCATTCCCACATTTGGTTAAGCTTTTACAACTTAAGCAAGGAATCTCATCTAAACCGTTAAGATTTATATAAATGTTTATATTATAATTGCTGTCAACTGCAAATAATTTAACTATGTTTTTTCCATTTTCTTTCACAGCTTTTTTAATAATTAGTTTCTTCTCAACTAATCTTTTTATAATTCCACTAATTTCTCTTATGGGCAAACCGACTGATTTAGCCAATTCTTGTTGCGAAATTCCTTTTTCTCCCATTTCTTTTATCTTTTTATGTACTATTGCTTCATAATTACTTGTTGAATCTGATTCCATCTTTTACACCCGTGTTGGCTAAAATATATATATGCATTCCACGCTTATTTATTTTACTGTTTTTATGGGTACGTTAAACACTCTTTAGTGATAATTGACTACTTTTCAATAGTTTTAATAATAAATAAGATTTAAAATGAGCAAATACTATACACAATACTTTTATATAATTCTATAAAAATCATAATGTAACAATAATATCAAAATTATCCACTATATCCTTATATCTATTCCTAATAGTTACTTCAGTAATATCTAACGAGTCTGCAACCTCTTTCTGCGTCTTTTTTATATCCATTAGTGCCGATATTAAGTAAACCGAAGCTGCGCTTAAAGATAAGTATCCTTTTCCGCTAGTCAGCCCTTGTTTATGCATTAAGTCTACTAACTCGGATGCCTTTGTTCCTATAATTGGTGGTAAATTTAATCTGTATATTATTTTTGGTATATATTCTGTTGGTCTGATTTTAGGACGAAAGTCCGGTATTGATTTTGCAACAGATTGAACTCTCTTTAAGGCGTTCCAAAATTCGCTAGAAGATATGGAATATCTAACTTTAAACTCTTGGAGGTGTCTTGGTACGTTATTCACTTGGCAAGAATAATATAAGGCAGCAACTATTAGCGTATACTGATCTATCCTTTTGGTTTGTCCAGTTTCTACCATTTTCCTTATTATTAACGATGCAGTTTCTTTGACATGTTCTGGTAACTCTAATTTTGAACTCTCATCATTTAAAATAGAAAGTAAGGTGACTAGTTTTTTATCCTTAGGTGACACACGTATCTTATTTTGCATTCTTTGCATCTTTAATGTTTTTAGTCTGTCCTTAGCTCTACCGTATCCTATTATAGTATGAAATCCCCAGTCATGTACTTTTGGAGTACTTGGGCTACCTACTCTCTCTTTCTCATTTCTGTCTTTTGCGTTATAGGCTCTCCAATCTGGACCTGGATCTACTGCATTATCTTCTATTACACTGCCGCAGTTTGTACATACGTACATTCCCTTTTCCATATCATATGTTATTGTGTCCTCCGTTCCACAAAATGGACATTTCATTTTCTTGCCCTCCTCCCACTATAACTAACGAATATTTTCTCGTTCACTAAAATTTTTGAATTTTTATCTAACATAGCTAAAGCATAAGGTTCTTTTACGTTTCCTAATACATCTAGGATCTTTCCTATTTTCTGCTCCTTTCCATTATATATAGCCTTTCCTATTATGTTGTACTTCGTAAAGTCTAAATCACTCTTTAATTTAATAAGAATCTTATCTTTTAAAACATTCTTTGTAAATGTGCCAATTTCATTAAAGTTGTTTTTCATCTCATTTTTATGTTACGTCTATATGGGTTTATTATTATTTGTTGATAATACCCATGTATTCATCTTAACTGGCGAAGCTCATTTTTAGGGCTTACTGAAGGCTATTATGTGGGAAATAGTTATTTATACGTATTCGCTACTAAAATAGACAAGAATGTCATCTATATCAACGGACACAGACGAGTTATATAAGAAGATATCTGAGCTTAAAGAGAATATAGTTAGACTGAAGCAACTTAAGTTAGAACTTATTGAAAAAGTTAAAAAAATGAGAGAGAAGAGAAGGGAAAAGATAGCCAAAGCAAAAGAGTTGACACAGCAAATTAACACAATAAGGCAAGAGTATAAAATGAAATTAGAGGAATTTAACCAGTTAAAGGAGAGAAGAAAAAATCTAGTAGAAATAATTCAGCAAATCAGAAAAGATTTTGAGGAAGTTAAAAAACTTTCTTCTCAAAATCTAGGTAATCCTGATTCAATAGAGAGGAAAATAAGGGAGCTAGAATGGAAATTGCAAACTAGTTCCTTAACATTAGAGGAAGAGAAAAAAGTTATACAGAGAATTGCTGAGCTAGAGAAGAAATTACAAGATGCTAAAAAGGCTATGAAAATAAAGGAGAAGAAAACTGAAGAAAAAGCTGAATTACTAGCAAAAAGGGTTGAGTTAAATACAATTAGGGAGAAGATTAAGGCACTTATTAACGAGATAGGAGAAAAGAAGAATATTATAAAGAAATTAGTCGAAGAGAGGAATAAGCTAAGAGATGAAATAAATAATTTAAATAGCGAAATAGAGAATATTTCTAAACAGATAGAAGATTTGAATACAGAAATTAAAAACAAGAGTAACGAACTGAATGAGACGCAAAGAAGACTAAAAAGCCTTCAAGAAAACCCAGTACAAGTTAATACTACTGAAGTTATTGAAAAAAAGAAGAAGAGTATAGAGGAAAAGCTCAAGCAGAATAAGAGGTTATCTTTTGAAGAATTTTTAATACTTTACGGGGAAGTAGATAATAAGGATGGTAAAGACAATAGTAATATACGTTGATATCGACGATGATATAGGAAATTTAGGGTTTTCTTCACCAATTATAGGAGAAGAGAAATGTAAGCTAGCTCTTGATAAAGCAGCTTATTTTATGCCCACAGATTCCGATTTTAATTCGATGGTAGTGGCATTTAATATTTATGTTGATCTAAAAGGAAAAGGAGAAGATGCTGAGATAGTCTTCATATCCGGCTCAAAAAAAGGTGGTACCGAGTCGCAGTTGGAATTTTCGAAAAAATTAGACAAAGTAATTGAGGAGCTATCACCAGAATATGCAGTAGTAGTATATGATAGTCCGGATGACGCTCGTGCAATACCCATAATTCAATCCAGGTTAAAGATTTCTGCAGTTCAGCAAGTTATAGTAGAGCAGTATAGGGGAGTAGAGGAAACATATATGCTTCTTGCAAAATACATAAGAAAGGCCATAACGGAAAAGAGATATGCGAGAGTTTTCTTAGGTGTACCCGGCATAATATTAGCCTTAGCTGGAATATTGGCTGCTCTGAATTTGTCAGTTTACATAGAACCAACAATATTAATTATATTAGGAGGTGCAATGGTCATAAAAGGTCTCAAAATTGATGATCTCATGGAGAGTTGGTGGGAGAATTCCACAATAATGGTAATAACGTCTACAGTGTCTATTATCTCACTTTTAATAGGCGTGATTAACCTCTATATACAACTTCAGCTAGTTAGAGGACTAAGTAGTGTCCAAGAATTCGCTTTTGCAATTCTTCAAATTTTACCATATGCTTCATTTTCCGCCATAATATTGTTTGGTGGTAAGGCTGTCTCCAAGGGATTAAATAAAGATATTAGGGTATGGCATGATATAATTAAGATCATAAACATAGTTATAATTTACTTTATATTATTTACCGTTGTGAAAGATATTATAGATAATACATATATTCTGACTATTCAGTCACTATACACGTTAATATTAGCTTCTATAGTTATCATTTCGATATATATTACCTTAACAGCATTAGAAAAATATGGGATTTTAGAGAAACTCATAAAAAGAATCTAGTTATTTTATCTTTAACTTCTATTGGTAGATTATCCATCTTTATTATCATACCATTCTTAGGTTTATTCTTATTCACATAGTTGGTTAAGATGTATTTTTCAGCGGAATTATCATCCCTTGACTTTAGTATCCTTACCTTAATATATTTACCATTATTTAGATCTACATAAACGTACTTACCATGTTTGAGCATTTCTAGACACCAAAATTTTAATGTCGTTTAGCGTTTATATCGTTTGTGGAATACCTATTAATAGATGCCGGCGGTACATCTACTAAAGTTTTCGTTTATGATGGTGAAAAAGTAGTAAGACAGTACAAATACGAACCGGCAAGTGTAGATAAAGTAGGCCCATATAAGTCAGTTTTAAGATTAAGCAGTATAATCTCGTCATTCAATAAGAAATTTAACGGAATTGCAATATCTTTAGCCGGTATTGACAGTGAAGTCATGGCGAAAGAGGTAAAAAGTCAACTATATCAACTTCTAAGTAAATACGCGGATAAGGTAATCATAGAACATGATGCTCACGTTGTGCTTATGTCTAATGCGAATAAGGGATGTATAACTATTGCAGGAACTGGTAGTATAGTATATGGTTTTGATGGAAGTAAAAGGATAATAAAGGGCGATAGAGGATGGTTAGTTGGCGATATATGTTCTGGATTCTGGTTAGGTAGAGAGTTCTTACATGAGTTGTTAAGAGAGTTTCAAGGACTATCTAATGATAGAAGCTTAATCCAATTTTCTAATTTTAAAACTGAAGAAGATCTACTGATGTTCCTTTATAAAAACTCTTGTAATCCAGCCAAAATAGCGCAATATTCAGTTAATTTGTTAAACGCTGCAAAGCGAAATAGCACAAAGGCAGTTAGAATTTTGAATAGTTGTATGTCAGAATTCTCTACTTTAGTGCAAATAGTATGCAAAGCTGTAAATTCTAATGTGGTCTACTATTTTGGTGGTATGTATGAATCTCCAGTTTACGTATCCTTTTTCAGTAGGGAGTTAGAGAAGAAGGGAATAAAAAGCGTTAAAAGTAAAAGTGTAATAAATGGTTTACTTAGGCTTCTAGAGCTCTAATTCTTCTTCTTCCTCTATGGGTTTGACGCAATCCAGCTCCGCTAGCTTATCAAATATTCTCTTTACTGCTTTAGATACTTCATCTTCTCTCTTTGCCCCAGTTATTACCATTTTGCCACTACTGAAAATTAGGAGTACAACTCTAGGATCATCCATTCTAAAAATTAATCCCGGAAATTGTTCTGGTTCGTACATGTTATTTTCCAGTAAGAATGCAGCTTTATCTAAGTTAACGTTTACATGTAAGTTAGCGGATGCAACTATATTTTGGATTTGGATTTTAGGTTTGCCCATTATTTTTATACCATATTTTTTAAGTGTCTTAATTATTCTCTTTACGGCCTTTATTAGTTCTTCTGTACTTTTCGCCCCAGTTACTACCATCTTTCCAGATTTAAATATTAAAGCAGTAACCTTGGGCTGTTCTAATCTGAAAATTAATCCTGGAAATTGATCTGGATCGCATTCTATGTTGGGGATACTTCTTTCCATAGCGTATAAATCCAAACTTTGCTCTAACGTAACTGTTGCCACGATATTTTCTATATTTACAATGGGTTTATACGATACCGCTGAATTGGAGATAAAAGATCACCTTAAAAACTTTTTGATTCTGCATTTATAAATCCCTCTTTTAAATAAGTATGTTCTTAATTAAGCCTAATTCTGGGAACTCCATTATACCTTCTCCCTCAATTATAACATAGGGTTTCGCTTTTTCTAATATTGCGTGCTCTTTTATCAAATTACTCATATAATTTGAATGTATTAATGATATATCATTGCCAGCTTGATATATTCCAATTGCAGGCAATACTATAATTTGAGAGTTTTCCCTTTCCTTTATGGGTATTGACAAGAAACATTGCAGTTTCCTAGAGAAACCTAACTTATCTCTTATTGACAATCTTGGGTGCTCATGGCCTATGATGTATGTTGTATTGTTTCTCGGCTCTATTACTTTATGTCCATGAGTTATTAGTATTTCTCCAAGGTCTAACTCATCAACTAATCTTACATTATCAAATTTTTCCGTAACTAAAGAAATATAGTTATCATGATTTCCTCTAACTATTATAACTTCTACTCCGTTATCCTTTAAATATTTCAATATTTCATTTAATTCCTCTTTTTCTTGTCTAGTAAGTTTTTCAAAGGTGTGCTTGAAATCTCCGTTTACTATTAACTTCTTAGTATTAAAAACTGAGAATACTCTATTCGTTATACTAAGAAATCTTTTTTTCTGTATTCTAGGAATATATATACCTTTTCTAGACATCTCCTCTTCATAGCCTATGTGTACGTCGGACATCACTACACTATTAGCATGTTTTACGTAAAGTGCTGGTAGATCCTCAGCAATTAAGATACCTTTAGTGAGCTCTAGCATTTAGATAAGATAATATTAAACACCATTTTATACATTCTTTTTGTGAGCATCTTAAGCCTAGTGGGTCTTGGAATCTCTAAGAAATTCATAACTGAGAATGCTATAGATACATTAAATAATTCTGATATCATAATTTTCGATAAATATACGTCTAGATCTTGCGATATAAACGTTGATGTATTAAGGAGATTAGTAAAGGGAGGGAAGACTCTCATTGAAGCGGACAGGAGTTTATTAGAAAACAACTCGAAGATTATCATGGATTATTTAGATAAGAATTATAACGTGAGTATAGCTAGTATCGGAGATGTATTAATAGCTACAACTCATGTTTCACTACTTATAGAGGCTAAACAGCGGGGGCATAATGTAAAAGTGATTCCAGGTATTTCGGTACATTGCTATCTTATATCGAAATCTCTCTTATCTTCCTATAAATTCGGTAAGTCGGTCACAGTGACATTTCCTTACAACGATTTCATAGATCCTACTCCTTATAATGTGATTAAGGATAACAAGGAAAGAGGTCTTCATACCATACTATATCTGGATTTGAAAAGCGAGAAAGCCATGACTGCTAATGAAGCACTACAGATCTTATTGCGACTTGAAGATAAACATAGAAAAAATGTTCTTTCAAAATCTGATATTGTAATAGTTGGTGCTAGATTAGGCTGTGATGATGAGAAAATTGTTGCTCTCACAGTAGAAGAGGCTGCCTTATATGACTTCGGTAATACACCACATATTATTATAATTCCTGGTAACCTTCATTATATGGAGGCTGATGCTATAAAATGGATGTTGATGAGTTAAGGAAAAGAATAGAAAAGTACATTAAAGGAATGGATGAACGATTAAAGAATATCGATAGTGCCAACAATAAGGTGGTAGAATTAGCTAGATTATATACTGAGGATTCTAAATATTATTTAGAGAAAGGTGATTACGTAACCGCATTAGTCGATATTGTTTATGCTGAGGGTTTGTTGGATGCGAAGGAGATTTATGAGAATAATGATCCTAAATCTAATGTATCGAAAAAAGTATTTGTCGCGGGTACTTTTGACATATTGCATCCTGGACATATAGAATTCTTGAAGGAGGCATCGAAATATGGAAGAGTTTACGTGACTGTGGCTAGGGATTCCAATTCAGAGAGAATTAAAGGTAGAAAGCCTATTAATGATGAGCAAACTAGATTAGAAATTATTAAGAGTGTAAGATACGTTTTTGATGCAATATTAGGCGATCAAGAAGATTTTCTAAAAAGTGTGGAAAGAATAAATCCCGATATAATTTTCCTAGGTCCAGACCAGAGAGTAGATGAAACTAAGTTTCTTGAGGAATTAAAAAAACGAGGCTTAAGTCCTCAAATAATTAGATTAAACGAGAGAATAAGGAAATGGCCTCATTCAAGTACAACAGATATAATAAATGAAATTAAAAAGAGGTATTGTAAATTAGAACAACGTTAAACATAAACCTCTATTGTTACCTCATCGCCATCTTTTAAATTCAGTTTTTCCCTGAGATGAAATGGAGAAATTACCTCTATTACGCTCTTTGGATGTGTAGTTCTTAAGGGAATTACTACTGCAGCCGGTGTTAGTTTATTAATTGAGGCAGGATATAATCTAACTGCGCCTAATACTCTATCCTTTTGCTTATATTCGGGCACTATTAGAGAAGGTGATGAGTCTAAGAGTAATCTATTTTCTAGAGATAGTTTATCGTATATTATAATATTTAGCGTACCTGGATAAGGGTCAAATCCCATTACTTTGTTTATATGGTTTTTATAGTAATCCATTGATAGAAATATTTTGCCTTCCCCAAGCCCAGATACGATATTTCCTTTTATCTCAAGACTATGAAGTGACAATATGGCATCTTTTAAGCTACTTAAACATGAACTCAAAAATCTTTCTCCCTCTTCTGTTAATCTTATTATCTCTCCTTCTTTAGATATTATTCTTACTATCAGTTTATCATCCTCTAATTCTTTTAATTTACGAGATATTGATTGCTGTGAGAAATTGAGCATCTTAGCTAGCTCTGACTGCGTTACGTATGATTTGCCCTTTGAATAGGCTATAATTTTAGCTAATATACAAGCGTTTGACTCATCTTTTCAAGTTGATCCCTCTGTACAACCTTGTTCTGCTTCCTTATATTCTCCACTCATATCATCTTCTATATCAATAGTAGACCAATCCCATTTCTCATTCCACGCATTTCCAATCTTAATTGGCTTATCCAATTTACTTAGAAGAACTATTCTACTGGGCACGTGCTCTGATAAGATTTTATATCCAGTGTATTGTGCTAAGGTTTTTGCGAATTCTCTTATCTCTTTATGTTTTGGCATCGCATCTCTACTTAATCTATAGGTTGATGGTCCAACGTGCATATAAGCTTTAATTTCTATATATGTGGGCATTGCAATTTCCATTAACTTCGCAAATTCTCTTGCATCTTGCTCACTCATATTGTATCCCTTTATCATTGTAAATCTTATCACAGTTGGAGAACTAAAACTAGGTAAGATCTCTAAAGTCTTCATAACTAATTGCCAAGAATTAGCAACTACTGGTCTATTAATCATCTTGTGTTTTATCTCATCCGGAGCTTGTAGAGATACAAATAACTGAGTAGGCTCTTCTTCTAAGCTTGCTAATATATCTGGTCTTACACCACTTGTTACAAGAAAGGTTGTCATTCCTCTTTTATGATATTCCTTTATAAGATCACCAAGTTTCTCATAAAGTGTAGGTTCTCCAGTCAAACTTATTGCAACATGCGCGGGTCTCATCGCATCTTTTACCTTTTGGATGTTAACATCATTTCTTCCTAGATATCCAGAAACGGCCTTCTTATGTTCTTCTATACTCCTCTCTACAATATATTCAGGATCATCATATGCGGGCATTTTCGTATCGTCCCACTCTAGTCCAACATCCTCTGGTTCTAATCTCCAACAATGTACGCATCTAAACCAGCACCAGGCTGCAGTTGGAGTCATTTGTACGCATCTATGACTCTCAATTCCGTAGAATTTGCCCTTATAGCAAGATCTATTAGCTACAAGAGCAGAATGAGTCCAATGACATTTTTTATATGCACTGTGAGTGCCAATGATGTGGTATTTCTCTTTTTGTAACTCTTTAAATATCTCACTTACTGTATCGATCCTTAAATTACTTTGCATATTGTACATTCTACCGCATATAGGATTAAAAAATTATTAGATCTTAATTGGTGCTGTTAAATTGTACAATTTTGTAACATTTCTCTCTATATAGGATGAAATGTTAATTAAATAAATATCTGATAGATATTTTCCCATTAATTGTAATCCTATTGGTAAGTCATTATAAAATCCCGCTGGCAACGATAATGCTGGTATTGCAGCTAAGTTAGCTATTACAGTATTTAGATCCATTGCATACATTCTCACAGGGTCATTGATTACCTCACCTATTTTAGGCGGTAATATAGGCATTGTAGGAGAGACTAAAATATCATATTTTTTGAATAATTCGTCTAGACTTTTCTTAATTAAATTTCTAACCTTTAATGCCTTGAGGTAAAATTCCTCATAATATCCAGCACTTAAGATAAAACTACCAAGGAGGATCCTCCTCTTTACCTCTATACCAAACGCTTCTCCTCTATTTTTAGCATAAACCTCACGCCAATTCCCTTCCATGTATTTGCTATATCCGTACCTAACTCCATCATATCTAGCTAAATTAGAGCTTGCTTCAGACATTGCTATTATGTAGTATGCTGGTAGTGCGTATTCTGCATTACCTAATTTGGTATCTTCAATTAGAGCTCCTTCACTAGATAGTTTATCTATAACATCTTTTATCACACTAGATACTGGTTTTTCTGACATTTCTAAAATATCACTAAGAATACCTATCCTAACGCTTTTCACATTCTGTTCCTTAAACTCAAAATTTAGAGATAAGTCAATTGTAGTAGCGTCCTTATCGTCAGGTCCAGCAATTATTGAGAAAAGCAATCCTAAGTCTTCAGCATTTCTAGCCATAGGCCCTATTTGTTCTAAACTATTTGCATAAGCTACTAGACCAAATCTACTCACTGTGCCATAAGATGGCTTTAAACCAAAAGTTGCATTATATGCAGCTGGCGCTCTTATAGAACCTCCAGTATCGCTACCTAACGCCAATTCGACATAACCAGCTGCTAGAGCTGCTCCACTACCTCCAGATGAACCTCCAGGGGTTCTTTCTAAATTCCAAGGATTTCTAGTGGGACCAAAATAACTCGTCTCTGTAGTTGAACCCATAGCGAATTCGTCCATATTCGTTTTACCAACAATTACCGCCCCTTCCTTCTTTAATTTTTCTATAACTGTAGCATCATATGGAGGTATGTAATCTTCTAACATCTTTGATGCACAAGTAGCTCTAATTCCCTTGGTTGAGATGTTATCCTTGATGGCAATTAGTATCCCTGCTAATTTGCCCCCTTTGTTAATGTTTTCTTTTACTTCCCTTAATACCTCTTCCTTGCTTCTAATAGTTATAAACGCGTTGGTGTACTTATCGTATTTGCCTATTTTCTCATAAGTTCTCTCAACGTATTCTTCAGCCTCTAAATTCTTATTTTTCAAATCATTGACTAATTCCACTATCATAATCTTATTCACCGTAAGTTCTAGGTCCTACTATATATCCGTTTTCTTTTCTTTTCACGTTTTTGAGTGCATTTTCCCTATCTAATGGATCTCTTGGAGTATCTTTCCTTAGTCTCCCTTGAGGGAGAGGATGAAATAGTGGTTCTACATTACTTAAATCAAGCTCGTTTATTTTCTCAAAGAATTTTATGATATTTGTTATATCATTTTCTAACATTTTTTCTTCATTCTGACTTAATTGAATTAAAGATAAGTTTTCTAAATGTTTAATTAAATTCTTATTGACCTCTATTTTCATTGATAACACTTCAGAGAACTAGTTTATATTTTCATTCAGCAAAAATCTGCCTAAATTAAATCTAATGGCCACGATACATTTTAAACTAGCTTTTTCCTAACATAATAGTTGTGAAAATAGAGGAATTAATCACAAATTTACCTTGGATCGGATTGGAAGAAGCGTTACAATACGGTTTCTCTGAAGCAGAAGCTTTAGGCAAGAACTTTATAGGCATCACTTTAGATAATGGAGATGGTCTAATTTTATACGTAAATCCATTTTTAAATGATATATATAAAATACTTTTAATGAGCAAGTCTAGATATAATTTGCCTTCGATAGGAGTTTTCTCAAATTTTAATGGAGATAAATACTTTATTTATGATGTAGGGGATATTTCGGAACTTATAAATATTCTTGGTTCTAATTTAAAGGTTATATATGTTGAAGTGATTAAAAATGTCCTTGAGGACTTTCTATATCAAACAGTGGTTGGATGAAGATGATTTCAAAAGATTATTATTGTTCTCGAGATATTTAGGGAGAGATAGTAATGGATCTCAGTTCGTAATTGATTTGGAAAGAGCTAAAAGAAATGGAGTAAAACCAAGCGAGATAATGGAAATTTTAGAGGATTACGATGTGAAGCTTTCTCAAGAGGATGTTGCAAGATTGAAGGAAAAACTCCTGGACTGTTCCTTTAAAATAGAGGCCGGTAAAATAATTATGAAACCATATACTTATCTTGCAGACGTTCTAGAGAAAATTAATGAGAGAAATGAGAATGGGGAGTACAAGTTCAAAATTAAATATGATAAGCAAAATAGAAGATTCATAATACGTCCAATGGATTATTATAACCTATTGCAAAAATTGAGAGAAAATGGATTAGAGATCAAGGAATTAAACCTTTCATTCAAAGAGTTTGAGTTTGAATTTAATGGGCAATTAAGGGAATATCAAAGAGAGGCCATAGAAAATTGGATTAAGAATGGAAATAGGGGAGTTATAGCACTTCCGACAGGGACTGGAAAGACAGTAGTTGGAATAAAAGGTATAGATGTAATCAGAAAGCCTACTCTCATTGTAACCTTTACCAAAGAGCAAATGCTACAATGGAAAGAAGCTATACTAAAGTTTACCTCAAAAAGGCCTGACATTGGGTTTTATTACTCAGAGGAAAAGAGAATAAGACCAATAACCATAACTACTTATCATACGGCGTATAGGCATCTTCCACAACTATTTGATAAATTTTACCTACTAATAGTGGACGAAGTTCATCATTTACCTGCAGATAAGTTTAAAGCGATAGCAGAAGGCTTAATAGCTCCTTATAGGATGGGTCTTTCGGCGACTCCCCATAGAGAAGATAATAAACATAATGAGTTATTTAGTCTAATAGGTGGAATAGTATATTATAAGTCAGTTACCGAACTAGCTAAGTTAGGTTATCTAGCCTCCTATGAAATTATTCAGAAAAAAGTAAGACTAACCTTAGAAGAGAGAAAGAGGTACAATGAGCTATTAAATAAGTTTAAGGCATTATCTAAAGGCAGAAAGGTAAGTGAGTTAATTGAGTTAGTAAAGAAAGGTGATGAAAGTGCTATTGAAGCCATGAGGGTTTATAATGAAATGAGAAAAATAGTGAATTTTGCTTCAGAGAAAATGAGGGCATTAGACGAGATACTTAAATCCGAAAAAGGAAAGATTCTAATATTTACTCAGTACGTTGATCAAGCCGAAGAAATAGCTAGAAGGTATAACTGTTTATTATTAACCGGTAAGATGTCTAAAGAGGAGAGGAAGAGAGTTTTAGCAACCTTTAAAACTATGAGTGCAGGAATTCTTGTTTTGACTACTGTGGGGGATGAGGGAATCGATATTCCAGATGCTAATGTAGGAATTATTGTAACTGGAACAAGTTCTAGAAGGCAGTTTATTCAAAGATTAGGTAGGATTATGAGGCCCTATAATGGCAAGCAAGCAAAACTTTATGAGATAGTTGTAAGTGGTACTCCGGAGGAGTATCAAGCTAAAAAGAGAAAAGAAACTGATATTCTCACATTTGAGGGTATACCTTATCAATCCTCCGAAAACTTCGATAAGGATCAAGATAAACTTAGTCCTTTAGATCGATAAGGATGGATTTATGTAGAAAAATATAGAATATCCCAATAATCTTACTAGAATATCTCTCTTATCTAAAAAACAGAGTCCAACGCTAACTTTTCCCTTATCTATGCTTATTATTGGTTGGTTATTTACTTTTAATAGAGGTATACCTTTAATAAGCTGGCTTGTGTAGCCTTTTATTTTACCTCCAATCATGTGTTTAAAAGTGAAAGCTGTAAGAAGGGTAGGTTCTAAAATTTCTATCTCTCCTTCAATATAGTTTTCACATTTGATAAAAGTCACGTTATGAAATATTTCTTGGTTTACTATTATACCTTCTACCCAGCTTAAATTTTTAATCTCGTTTGTGCACTCCTCGCTAATTAATGAAAGCGGGGGGAAAGTTACTATTTTTCCATTTACGTTTAGAGTAGCAGGATATACTAATATTATATCTCCCTCTTTTATTTCCTTTACCTCATTAGGTCTACATATTTTGCTGTCAACGTCTACGTAAGGCATATTAAGCAATATTAAGAGATATACTACAAATAAAAAATATTAAGGATGTATGGACTTGTAAGGACTGAATGGTTGATGAGTAACCAGGCTGATGAATATGAGATGGCTTAAAAAGAGGGAGGTAATAATATATTTTCTTCTTTTCAAGAAATTTAGATATGAGAAATTTAATATAGCTGACGCTTTTTCTGTTTTAGGACCTTATTTTTCTAAAAAAGTAACATACAATAGTATAAGCTATATGACTAAAATAGGCCTAATAACTAAACTAAGTAATGTTGAATATAGGCTTAATCCCTTTGACGACTTTGTTCTTTCCTTCTTGGCAAAACCTTATTTGGAAAGAAGAGCTACTCTTCGTCGTAGAATTCAATAGTTATCTTTACTTTTACCTCTTTCTTGCTTAATGGTGGTATTTTGTCTCCAAAATCTACTCCCACGCTTACTGGGTTTCCCATAGAGTCTGTAAATTTTACATCAGCAACATAGTGGAGTTCTTGCCTTTGATTCATCATGTTCATCAACTCAGAGTATATTCTAGAGAGCGCCATTTGTAATGCCAATGGGCTGGAGAAATCTTCTGGCTTCAATTGTATAGCTTTAAAATTGCCCATCATTTCTCCTATTTTTGCCTTTCCCTCAAATTCAACTTTAATTGTAGGCTGGTTCATTTATATCGCAAGAATATTTTCTGTTAAGCTCCCTATTAAAAGTAGCGCATAATAAAAGAAAAGTCTAAAAAACTCAGACACTTACTTTTTCCTTATAGCAATTTCTATTGTTGAAACTCTTGATTGTCTTCCGTCTTGGCTTGTTACTACTTGACTTCCTACTCTAATTTCCTTAATCTCTATCTTGTCTGGTAAGAATCTGTTCCTTACTATTTCCACAGTATCTACGGCCTTACTAATAGCTCTTCCTCTAGCTTTGATTACAATTTCGCTAACTCCCTGATTTAGTAGAGTTAATGCAGCTAAGACATAGTTCATTACTGGTTTCTTTCCTATTAAGACTACATTACTTGGAGTTGGGGTTCCGCTGCTCATCTTTTCCACCTATTTGGTCTCAAATAGTCATTCATATAAAGCTAAAAAAGTTAACCGAATAGAGTAACACTTCGATAACTCTTTTAAAAGATCTTACCATCATAAAGTTTTTTCTAGCTATGATTAATGTAATGTATAAAAATTCCTGCCCTAACTGTGGTGGAGATATTTCTGCTGATAGGTTACTGAATGGTCTACCATGCGAGACTTGTTTACCGTATATTAATGGAATTGATGGTGTAGATATTATTTCAAAGGTAAAAGCACTATACAATATTCTACTCAATAACGATAAGATTAAAAATTACTGGAATTTATATTATAATATTACTACATTTGAAATAGTGTTTAAATATTTTAAAGATAAAACTGGATATGAACCTTGGTCCCTCCAGAAATTATGGTTAAGAAGGCTTGTAAGTAATCAGAGCTTCACTATGTCAGCTCCTACTGGATTAGGAAAGACAACCACATTGATGACCTATTCCGTCTTTATCGGCCAAGACGTAGTATATATTGTTCCTACAAAGTCCTTAATGGAACAAGTTTGTAAAAGGCTAGAGAAATTGGGTGCTCAAGTATCTTGTGGAAAGGTTGATCAAAGGAAAGTAAGCGTGATAACAATAAGTTACCTTAATAAGAACGCGAACTCAATAACAAGTTATAAGCCAAACTTTGTGGCAATAGACGACGCAGATGCGGTAATCAAAAGTGGTAAAACTACTGGTAGATTGGTTAGTCTATTGGGGATTCCAAATGATGTCTATGAAAGTGCAATTCAACTGATTAGATTAAGGAATAAATATTATTTCTCTAATGAATTTACGGAAGAAATTAAAGAGAAAATTAGGGAATTGGAACTTAAGATAGCTGAATTTAAGGATAAAATTTCCCAGCTAGTTATAGCCAGCGCGACAATACGACCTAAAGGTATTAAGCAAAAAGCCTTAAGGTTACTAACTGGTTTTGAACCCTCTTCTATTCAGTTGTACGCTAGGAATATCATTGATACTTACACGGACAATCTAGATCTTTCAATAGTTAAGGAGCTGGGAAGTGGTGGGTTGATTCTAGTCTCGAAAGAATATGGAAGATCTAGATTAAATGAAATAAAGAAATATGTCGAAGATTTAGGTTTCAACGCTAAGCTAGCAATAAGTGGAAGAAAATTCCTTGATGATTTTTCTCAAGGTAAAGTAGATATTCTAGTGGGTTCTGCATCTTATTACGGTGTTGCTGTTAGAGGAATTGATGAGCCTAAAAGATTAAAATATGTAATATATTATGGAGTCCCAAAAATAAAGGCTAAGCTATTTGATGCCTTATCTAATCCATTTACTTTACTAAGAGTAGGCAAAATGATTGGAGTCAATTTCTCGGAGTTACAGAATAAGATTTTGGTACTGAGTCCTTCTGAGACTCAGTTGTTAAAGTTCTCTATAATAAAAGGGGAGACTATAAACTATCAAAAACTAGATCAATTAAGACAGGAATTACTGTATTATATTTCCTTAGTTAAAGATAAGTTAAAGGAGATAGGAGAGGAGACTTTAATTTCAGATAATTTCGTAATTACTAAGCAAAATACGAATTATTACATAATTTACCCAGATATGATAACGTATTTGCAAGGCTCTGGAAGGGCAAGTAGACTTTACAATGGAGGATTAACTCTTGGGTTTTCAATAATTCTGGTAGATGATAAACATATCTTTGAAATATTGAAAAAGAAAATGCAGAAATTGTTTCCTAACACTAACTTTACTTCATTATCTAATATAAATTTATCTGAAATAAAAACTAAACTAGAAGAATCTAGAAAAGAAGAGGGAAATAGAGTACATTTTAATATATCAACTGGTTTACTCATAGTAGAATCTCCAACAAAAGCAAAGACTATAGCTAAGATGTTTAGCAGACCTTCGGTTAGGGTGATAAATAAAGTACCAGTATACGAAACTATCATAGTAGATGGCAATCAAATATATGTGCTAGATGTAGTAGCCTCAAAAGGTCATATTGTAGATCTGACCTTAGAGGATATAGGATATTATGGAATAAAAGTAGAGGATAGTGGGATTATAAAACCATATTATGACTTAATAAAGAAATGCCTAGATTGTAATAAGACATTTTCTATTACTTCAGATAAATGCCCTTACTGTGGTTCTACAAACGTTCAAACAGCTCAGACTACGATTAATTTACTCAGAGAACTGGCGTTGTCAGTGGATAAAGTGTTCATAGCGTCTGATCCCGACACTGAAGGTGAGAAAATAGCATATGATCTAGCTTCATTCTTGTCTCCATATAACTCCAATGTTTACAGAATAACATACCATGAAATTACTAAGAAGGCAATATTGGAGGCATTAAGGAATCCCATGAAGATCAATACTAATCTAGTGATGAGTCAGATAGTTAGAAGGATAGAAGATAGGTGGATAGGTTTCACACTAAGTAACCTACTAAAAACGAAGTTTAATGGGCATAATCATGGTGCAGGTAGAGTACAAACCCCAGTTTTAGGTTGGATAGTGGATAAAACGATGAAGTACAAGAGTTCAATGGGTTATGTGGTTTATATCGACATCGCAGGGTACTCCATTAAAATGTATTTCAGTGAAAGAAAGAAAATGGAGGAATATATAAATAATTTACAAGTCGTTAAGATTGAAAAAATCTCTGAAGAAAAAATATTGCTATCCCCCTTGCCTCCTTTTACTACAGACACTTTACTTATTGAGGCTAATATGAAATATAAACTATCAGCTAATCTTGTAATGAAGATTGCCCAAGATTTATTTGAGGCTGGTCTAATAACATATCATAGAACTGATAGTACTCATATTTCCTCTGTAGGAATAGAAATAGCTAAGGAGTATCTTCAAAAGCAGGGGCTTATTAAAGATTTTGTTCCCAAGTCGTGGGAATCATCAGAAGAAGGTGCTCATGAGGCAATAAGACCAACTAGAGCTATGGATGTTAATGAGCTAATTCAAGAAATAGAGGAAAATCCTTATAAGTATTCAATAAGGTTTAGCAAATTGCACTTCTTAATTTACGACTTAATCTTTAGACGATTTATGGCGAGCCAGATGTCTCATGCAGTAGGTACTAAGAGTAGATATTTGATAAAGCTAAACAAGGATGACAATATCAATACAGAATTATTAAGTAATGCTGAAGGTGGGTTTATTAAGGTATATCCGGTTAAGGTGTACAATTTACCTTTGGGTGAGGTTAAACCTAAAGTTAACACTGGTAAAGGATCAAGTGAACAATTGCTAAGTTACTCGGACGTAATATCATTAATGAAATCAAAGGGGATTGGGAGGCCTAGTACATATGCGAAAACTATAGAGAACCTAGTGAGGCATGGGTATATAGTTAGTAGTAAAAGGAAGTCATATCTAATAGCAACAAATCGTGGTATCTCAGCGTACCAGTTTCTAAGTTCCAAATTCTACGATCTGGTATCTGAAGGTACAACAGCGAAATTAATGAGCAAACTGGATGATATTGCACTAAGCAAGTTAAGCGCATCTACAGTGTTATTAGAAATATTTAGTGAGATATCTACCTTAGTAAACCCTCTTAAGTCTGAGCAAAATGTATGATATACGCCTTCTATCTCTAACCTCACTTCCAGTCTGTACATTTACCAATTGTATGCCATCTCCTAATCTGTCCTTTAATGAATTGTAAACGTCTACTGCTTTAGAAATTTCTCTTCCTATTCCTTTTAATATTACTTCGTCTATTCCTTGATTAAATAGGACAATTACATCTAAAACATGATCTTCTACATTTTTTGTTTTTCTAACTACTATCTCATTTAATTTTTCTGTCATCTTCTCTCACGAGTCATAAGTGGATATGCAAAAATAAATCTAATGTTCAGTAACACGGGCCCTTATCATCAATCAAATTGAAGGGCATCATCACTAATAAGATAGTTATTTTTAAGAGTATTTTAAGCTTTGCAAGTAGGCGACAGCATTTAGCAATAAGTATACTATAGTGTCTTTACCTAAATGGTAATATTTTTGTAGAAATTGATAGGAAGTATCTATAGCTTCCCTAATCTTAACCTCCTCAATATTATTGAATGGAATCTTTCTCAATATCTCTTCTGGGTTATTAATTAAATCAAATGGTTTAAACAATATTTCAACTTGATTATCCCCTGACTTAAGGTTAACTGCAAATATCTCATTATTATTTAAAGGTGAGAATGAGGAATAATATTCTTCAGATTTAACTATATCAATGAAATCTTCGTACAAGCACCATCTAGTTTCCCTACTATCTACATCTACGAATGATGTTACTTTATATTTATTGTTATTTCTTCTAAGTTGTTTCAACTTATTTTCAAGACTTTTAGCTGAGATCCCTAAGATCTCCGACAGCTCATTAACCGTATACGCACCACCTTTTAGTGCTTGATATATGGTTAGATTTAGATCAGAAAGCCAAGGTCTAATCTGCGCATGAGCGAATATCGCTTCTCTCAACAATCCTGCGTTTTCAGTATATATCATTTTTATTTTGCCTTCCCTAACTTTTTTGATAAATTCTAGAGTTCTCTTTATGCTAAAGTATCTTTTTATTGTCTGTCTTAGCGCTTCTTTTATTAAGAATTTATCTTCTTTTGTGTTGATTTTTGATATTTTACCAAAGCTTGGTTGGATCTCCTTAAGTGTAGCTATATAAAGAGGAGATCTCAATATAGATCTCAATACGATTTTTACGATTTTCCTCTCATCCATATTTATGATGTCTTTGAATAAATCTACTGGAGTCCCCTTTATTGAGAAACCATATATTGAACTTCTACTAGAAGCGTTTAACGTATATTTTTTAGTTACTAGATAAAGTAATATATGAGATAAAGTATTTGAAATTCTCTCGTCAATCAGTACAGTGTAAATCCATTCATCCTCCTTATTTTCCACCAGTACTATATCTCCAGAGGGTATTTTCAGTCCTAACTTTCTATACTCTTCAAATATCTTAATTATACTTTCCTTTGAATTTTTATCCATTATCTCATTCATTGTAAGATAATATTCGTTGAAATTTTCTATAATTTTTCTAATGTAATCTACTATTAATGAAGATTTAGATGTATTTTCTCCTTTCCATATCGGTATCTCACCTTCACCCTCATTAGCTAGAGTAACATCTATCGTATTCTTATGGGTATTTATACGCAATACTTTCCAGAACTTTCCACTTATTCTTATTACATCATTTGCTCTCACATGTTTATATACGTAAACTGCGTCTATCTCGCCTACGGTTATACCATTATGTTTTAAGGCAAATGTTTCGTCATTGTTAATTAGTGAAAAGAATTCTGAGAAGTCTTTTCCCCAGCTACTTCTAGCATCCCTATTAAATCTCCATATCTTAAAGAATCCTTGTCCTAGTTTTAAGTAGTTCTCCTCAATCTTTATTATATTATTTTTTACTAGATACTGTATTAAATCCATCAATCTCGATGATTCCAGATTCCTATAAATATAAGTTCCTCGAATAATACTAAGAGCCTCTTCTATGCTCATTTTTTGATTTTGTAATACCATGCCAACTATTTCTCTTGCAACAACATCTAATCCATCATCTATGAAAGGTTTTTCCATTTTACCATCTTTTGCTGAAAGATATAGTGCTAAGGACTCTAATACGTCGAAATCGTAGAAGCAGATTATTTCTCCCTTAGGAACTCCATGGACTATATGTCCACTTCTGCCTAGTCTCTGGAGAAACGAGGATACTGAAGTCGGTGGTCTAAGCATTATTACTTTCTTTATATCTCCTACGTGAATTCCCAGTTCTAGTGTTTTAGTGCATACTACTGCCTTCGCATTGCCATTTCTTAATTCTCCTTCAGCTAAGTTCTTAAGGTCTCTAGAAACTGACGAATGATGCACGTAGATTTCTTTATTTCCTAATTTTTCTAATTCTTCATGAAGTCTTTCCGTGGAAAACCTAGAATTTGTAAAGACTAGTGTAGGCTTTTCTATTAGTTGGTTTATTTTTTCTGCTGCATTTCTCCACAAAGTGAAATTATTATCAATCTTATTTATTTTTATTTCAAAATTCCTCGTATCATTTAATCTTATTATCTTCATCTTTCTTTCGGAAGATCCGAAGAGAAATTGCGCTACTTTGTTCTCATCACTCACTGTAGCTGATAAGCCAATTCGTTGAAAGTCGTAGCCAATGAAGTGTTTTAATCTTTCAAGTAGTATTGATAGCTGAGTTCCTCGCTTGGAGTTTATTAACTCATGAATCTCGTCGACTATGACCCATTTAACGTTTTTGTAATGCTCCCTAAACCTACTAGCCCAGTCTAGATCTATTTCTAATCCTTCTGGTGTAGTAACAATTATGTGAGGTATTTTCTTTAATCGTAAGTTCTTCTCCTTTTGAGGAACTTCTCCATGTTTCCTGTTTACTAAAAAGCCTAGTCTAGAGGCCCACCAGTCTATTCTATAAAGAAGATCATTGATTAGTGCTTTCAATGGTGTAATATAAATTACAGTAACAGGTTTAACATCTTCTTTTAACATTCTATTTAATATCGGAAACATTGCTGCTTCAGTCTTTCCATAACCAGTAGGTGCAATGATGAGAGTGTTGTATCCATTAGTAATTGGTTCATAGGACATCTCTTGTACTCTAGTTAGCTTAATCCAATTCTTTTCCTCTATTAGCTTTCTTAATCGCTGGTCAAGATGATCTAGCATTAATTATCACGCCAAATTTACTGAATAGCACCATTTACCGTTATTTTTAAAAATATAAAATCAACGTTCAATCTATGTCTCATAAATATACTTGTAATGTATGTGGAAGATCTTTTCCAGAAGGTCAAGGAATAATAATTGAAATTGGTGGTGATAAACTATACTTTCACAGCAAAAGTTGTGCGTACAAGTTCCTTAAAGAGATGGTTATGGAGGCTGATACGGATTGCATTAATTCTTCATTAAAGAAAGTTAGAAAGAAATACGATGAGATATTAGAGCAAGTGAGCAAAAAAGCTGAAAAGAAAATTTAAGGTTATTGAAATAAATACTCCATTAATAGGTGTAGTTTTATTTAGGCTAAGTAATATCTCTATTTGATTGAAAAATGCAGATTAACATTACTAGAGTTAATTCATATGAATGGCGTATCGATAAAGGTACCCAAGAATGTATGAAAGTTCCCGTTACCATATTTGCAGATGACGTTTTGATTGAGAAAATGAAACAAGATATGACATTAAGACAAGCTACTAACGTGGCTTGTTTACCTGGTGTTCAAGAATCAATTTACGTTTTACCAGATGGCCATCAAGGTTACGGTTTTCCTATAGGCGGCATAGCAGCTACTGCAATTGATGAAGGAGGAGTTGTAAGCCCTGGAGGGATAGGATATGATATAAATTGTGGTGTTAGATTACTCAGAACCAATTTAGATTATGAAGACGTAAAGCCAAAATTGGCCCAGTTAGTTGAGGAGCTACATAGAAACGTACCTAGTGGTGTAGGAAGCGAGGGTAAAGTGAAACTTACCTCTCAACAATTGGATCAAGTATTAGCAGAAGGAGTAGCGTGGGCAGTCGATAAGGGCTTTGGATGGAAAGAAGATATGAATCATATGGAACAACATGGTAGTTGGGAGTTGGCAGACCCTTCGAAAGTAAGTCCAATAGCTAAACAAAGAGGTGCTTCTCAATTAGGAACTTTAGGAGCTGGTAATCACTTCTTAGAAATTCAAGTTGTTGATAAGATATTTGATCCTCAAATTGCTAAAGCAATAGGAGTGGATCACGAAGGTCAAGTAATGGTTATGGTTCATACGGGGTCAAGAGGCCTAGGCCATCAAGTAGCTAGTGATTATTTGCAAATTATGGAAAGAGCCATGAAGAAGTATAACATTCAATTGCCAGATAGGGAACTAGCCGCAGTTCCCTTTGAGAGTAGAGAGGGTCAAGATTACTTTCACGCAATGGCATCTGGAGCTAATTTCGCGTGGACGAATAGACAATTAATTACCCATTGGATAAGAGAGAGCTTTGGAAGAGTGTTCGGTGTTGACCCAGAGAAATTAGATCTTAATATAGTTTATGATGTAGCGCATAATATAGCCAAAATTGAGGAGTATGTAATTGAGGGAAAAAGGAAGAAAGTATTGGTACATAGGAAAGGTGCTACTAGAGCCTTCCCACCTGGCAGTCCAGAAATCCCTGCTGATCATAGAAATATTGGTCAGATCGTCTTAATACCAGGTAGTATGGGTACTGCTAGCTACGTTATGGCTGGAATACCAGAAGGTAGAAGGACATGGTTTACTGCGCCTCATGGTGCTGGTAGGTGGATGTCTAGAGAAGCTGCGGTGAGAAATTACCCCGCTAATGTAGTAGTTGAAACTTTAGCTGAAAAAGGTATAGTGGTAAGGGCTGCTACCAGGAGGGTAGTAGCTGAAGAGGCACCTGGAGCTTATAAAGATGTTGATAGAGTAGCTAAAGTCGCTCATGAAGTTAAAATCGCTAAATTGGTTATGCGATTAAGACCTATAGGGGTTACCAAAGGATGATAAATAGAGAGGATTTGTTAAAAAATCCAGTTGAAGATATAGCATTAAGCGATCTAGAGAAATATAGCGATATAGTTAATGTATTTGATAAGATATACGGTTTTAGCAGCGAGGGTATAGTAAGAGGTTCTAAAATACTTAAGGAAATGATAAAAGACGCTGATTTAAGGTTTCTATCGTTTACTGCAAATCTAGTTTCTACGGGATTAAGAGGTTTATTTGCAGATCTTGTGAAAAGGGGATATTTTAACATAATAGTGACTACTGGAGGCACGATAGATCACGATTTGGCTAGAAGCTTTGGCGGGGTTTATTACAAAGGTTCCTTTGATATTGATGATGCGATGCTAAAAGATTTGGAAATTCACAGATTAGGAAATGTTCTTGTTCCCTTTGAATCCTATGGCAAAGTGATAGAGGAGATTGTAAGGAAATTCTTGCCTGAAATAGCTAAGGATAAAAAGGAAATACCAGCGTATGAGTTACTATGGGAGTTTGGAAAGAGGATAAGTGATTCTAATTCGATTCTAAGAGCAGCTTACGAGAAGAAGGTTCCAGTAATAGTTCCAGGGATAGTAGATGGTAGTTTTGGAACAAACCTATTTATACAATCTCAATTTCTAAACTTTAAGATTAATCTATTTGAGGATATGCGACTAATTAAAGATCTGGTCTTTTCTTGCAAAAAGAGTGGTGCATTAATAATAGGAGGTGGTATAAGCAAGCACCATACGATATGGTGGAATCAGTTTAAAGATGGTTTAGATTACGCTGTATATGTTACTACTGCTCAAGAATATGACGGTAGTTTAAGTGGAGCTAAACCAAGAGAGGCAATATCTTGGAACAAGATTAGACCAAATGCAAAACACGCAACCATATATGGAGATGCGACAATAATAGTTCCTATTTTGGCCGCGTCTTTATTAAGCTAAATATTGTAATATATAGGGTGTAACATTCATGTCTGCTAAAGAAAAGTTTACAAGCTTATCTCCTGCAGAATTCTTTAAAAGGAATCCGGAGCTGGCCGGATTCCCTAATCCAGCGAGGGCTCTTTATCAAACAGTTAGAGAGTTAATAGAGAACTCGCTGGACGCTACCGATGTACACGGGATATTGCCTAATATTAAGATTACGATTGACTTAATTGACGAAGCTAGGCAAATATATAAAGTTAATGTGGTTGACAATGGAATAGGCATTCCTCCCCAGGAGGTTCCCAATGCCTTTGGTAGAGTATTATACAGTTCGAAATATGCAAATAGGCAAACTAGGGGTATGTATGGTCTAGGTGTAAAGGCAGCTGTTCTCTATAGCCAAATGCATCAAGATAAGCCCATAGAAATAGAGACTTCCCCAGCAAATTCTAAAAGAATATACACTTTTAAGTTAAAAATTGATATAAATAAGAACGAGCCAATAATTGTAGAAAGGGGATCTGTGGAAAACACTAGGGGTTTTCATGGAACGTCCGTTGCAATTTCTATACCGGGAGATTGGCCTAAAGCTAAATCAAGAATTTACGAGTATATTAAGAGGACTTACATTATTACCCCTTACGCAGAATTTATCTTCAAAGATCCTGAAGGAAATGTAACATATTATCCGAGATTAACAAATAAGATTCCTAAGCCGCCACAAGAAGTTAAGCCTCATCCCTATGGAGTAGATAGGGAAGAAATAAAGATACTAATAAATAATCTAAAGAGAGACTATACCATAAAAGAATTTTTGGTTAATGAATTTCAAAGTATAGGGGATACTACTGCAGATAAGATCCTAGAATTAGCTGGATTAAAGCCCAATAAGAAAGTTAAGAACTTAACAGAAGAGGAAATAACTAGGTTAGTTGAGACTTTTAAAAAGTATGAGGATTTTAGATCCCCATCAGCGGATTCACTTTCTGTAATAGGGGAAGATTTAATTGAATTAGGTTTAAAAAAGATTTTTAATCCAGACTTCGCAGCCTCTATAACTAGGAAACCTAAAGCTTACCAAGGACATCCATTCATAGTTGAAGCAGGTGTCGCATTTGGCGGTAGTATACCCGTTGGTGAAGAGCCTATAGTTTTAAGATATGCCAATAAGATTCCGTTAATTTACGACGAGAAATCAGATGTCATATGGAAAGTCGTTGAAGAGCTGGATTGGAAAAGGTATGGTATTGAGTCGGATCAATATCAAATGGTGGTAATGGTTCATTTATGTAGTACCAAGATACCATATAAGAGTGCTGGAAAGGAAAGTATAGCTGAAGTAGAGGATATAGAGAAGGAAATAAAGAACGCATTGATGGAAGTCGCACGAAAACTTAAACAGTATTTGAGTGAGAAGAGAAAGGAACAAGAAGCTAAGAAGAAATTACTTGCGTATTTAAAATATATACCAGAGGTTAGCAGATCTTTAGCAACCTTTTTAGCATCTGGCAATAAAGAGTTAGTGTCTAAGTACCAGAACGAGATCTCAGAAGGTTTATTTAAACTTATTTCTAAGAAATTAGATTTGATTAACATTGAAGAATATAGAAAGGTCTATAGGGTGGATAATGAATGAGTTCTGAATTTATATCGAAAGTTGATAAGGAAGCGAGAAGGAAAGCTGCTAATATATTGCGTGATAAATTCCTTAATCTAGTTGAGCAACTCAAGAAAGGCGAACCGCTAGTGATGGAAATCCCGATGAGAACTCTATCTAATGCGATTTACGATGAAAAAAGAAAGCTGCTATTATTGGGAGAAAAGAAACTCAAGAGGAATTTCCTAGATTTGAACGAAGCGAAGCGATTTATGCAAACTGTGTTAATGGCATCAATAATTTACGATGCTTTAGTGAGTGACGAATATCCCACGATACGTGACCTTTATTACAGAGGGAAACACTCACTTTTGTTAAAGTCAATCGAAGGCAATAAGATTGTATTCGAAGAGAATACATGGGATGAGCAAAAGGAGTCCGATAGTGTTATAGTTGATATTGAAGTATTTACATCTCTTCTTAGAGAAGAAATGCTAATTCTCAGTAAGGAAAAGGGTAAAGTTGTAGGTAATTTAAGGATAAGGAGTGGAAATGATGTAATAGATCTAAGTAAAACCGGTCATGGAGCCTATGCAATTGAACCTACTCCAGATTTGATAGATTTCATTGACGTAGATGCAGAATTTGTGCTAGTAGTGGAGAAGGATGCAGTGTTCCAACAATTACATAGAGCTGGTTTTTGGAAACAGTACAAGTCCATTTTAATAACTAGTGCAGGTCAACCAGATAGGGCTACTAGAAGGTTTGTTAGAAGACTTAATGAGGAATTAAAATTGCCAGTTTATATCTTAACTGACGCTGATCCTTACGGATGGTATATATTTAGTGTGTTCAGGATAGGTTCGATATCTTTATCTTATGAGAGTGAGAGGCTAGCTACTCCAGATTCTAAATTTTTGGGCGTATCAATGGGTGATATCTTCGGTAACTCCAGAAAGAAACCCTATCTAAGTGAAGCTGAGAGAAAGAACTATATAATTAAGGCCAAGGATGCAGACATAAAGAGAGCTGAGGAGATTAAAAACTATGAATGGTTTAAGACTAAAGCATGGCAAGAGGAGATAAATACTTTTCTACAGAGGAAGGCTAAGTTGGAAATAGAGGCTATGGCAAGCAAGGGTCTTAAGTTTCTCGCCTTCCAATACATTCCAGAAAAGATAACCAATAAGGATTATATTGCTTAATCAGCCGAGACAGGTTATTTCATTTTCATCAATTTTATGGGTTTCATCACTCTTGTTCATAATAACCTAGAATCTCATTAAAAGTATTCCTCTTACATACATTACAATAGATATATATGGTTTTTTGTGAACTTATATCAAAGCTAATATTTAATACTTTCTCAGTATTACAATTTGCACACCTTATCTTCCATGGCATACTTTAATATCTAGTTTTAAATAAAATAAAATTGCTGTGAAGACCTAGCTAGGCCTGAAAAGTGATGAGGGGCCAAAGCTCGGAGCGTTTTTAATAAGAGTAAGAGTTTAAAGTTTAACACTTTTTATATCATAGAGGGTTAAAGATGAGCATAACGTACACGACCGTCGGTGAGCTCAAGGTAGGTAGTTATGTAGTAATAGACGGAGAGCCTTGTAGGGTTGTAGAAGTAACTAAGGCTAAAACGGGTAAGCACGGTAGCGCAAAAGCTAATGTAGTTGCAATTGGCGTTTTTAGCGGAGCTAAAAAAACTTTAATGGCTCCAGTAGATCAGCAAGTTGAAGTTCCCATCATAGAAAAGCATATTGGTCAAATAATTGCAGATATGGGTGACAAAATACAAGTAATGGATTTAGAAACTTATGAGACCTTCGAGATCGAGAAACCAACAGAGGACGAACTAGCCTCTAAAATAAGACCTAATGCGGAATTAGAGTATTGGGAAATAATGGGAAGAAGAAAAATAGTTAGGGTCAAGTAATAATGTTAGAAAATATAAGGGATGCCGTAAGAAAGTTCCTTACAGGGTCTACACCATACGAGAAGGCTGTAGATGAGTTTATAAAAGAACTTCAGAAGTCTCTTATTTCATCCGATGTAAATGTAAAGCTAGTTTTTTCATTAACCGCCAAGATTAAAGAAAGGCTAAATAAGGAAAAGCCTCCATCTGTTTTAGAAAGGAAGGAATGGTTCATTTCTATAGTTTATGATGAACTTTCCAAATTGTTTGGAGGAGATAAGGAACCTAATGTTAATCCCACCAAGTTACCCTTTATAATAATGTTGGTTGGTGTTCAAGGAAGCGGAAAAACAACCACTGCAGGGAAATTAGCTTATTTCTACAAAAGAAGAGGTTATAAAGTAGGTTTAGTGGCGGCTGACGTGTATAGGCCAGCTGCTTATGATCAATTGTTGCAGTTAGGTAATCAAATTGGAGTACCAGTATATGGAGAACCAAATAATCAAAACGCCATCGAGATAGCTAAAAAAGGAGTTGATACGTTTGTAAAGAACAAAATGGATATAATCATAGTAGACACTGCAGGACGACATGGATATGGTGAAGAGACTAAGCTTCTAGAGGAAATGAAGGAGATATATGAGGCATTGAAACCCGATGATGTAATCTTGGTCATTGACGCGTCCATTGGACAAAAAGCCTATGATTTAGCATCTAGATTCCATCAAGCAAGTCCAATCGGTTCTATAATAATAACGAAGATGGATGGCACTGCAAAGGGAGGCGGAGCGTTGTCAGCAGTAGCAGCTACTGGAGCTACGATAAAGTTTATAGGTACTGGAGAAAAAATAGACGAATTAGAAATATTTAATGCCAAGAGATATGTTTCTAGGATATTAGGGATGGGAGATATAGAATCAATTCTAGAGAAAGTTAAAGGATTAGAGGAATACGAGAAAATACAAAAGAAAATGGAAGATGTTATGGAAGGTAAAGGAAAGCTAACACTTAGAGATGTTTATGCACAAATCATGGCTTTGAGGAAAATGGGTCCCCTTTCTAAAGTGCTACAACATATCCCGGGTTTAGGTGTTATGCTTCCCACCCCTAGCGAAGACCAATTGAAATTAGGAGAGGAAAAGATTAGGAGATGGATAGCAGCCTTAAATTCTATGACGTATAAGGAATTGGAAAATCCTAGTATAATTGATAAGTCGAGAATGAGAAGAATAGCTGAAGGATCAGGATTAGAGGTTGAAGATGTAAGAGAACTTTTAGAGTGGTATAACAACATGAATAAGCTTTTGAAAATGGTAAAAAGAAGGAGGGGCAGTATTGATAAACTCTTCGGAGGGAAAATCGGATAATAAAATAATTGAGAAAGCTATACAAATATTATCAAAATATCCCTTGTGTAATAGCTGTTTAGGAAGATGTTTTGCAAGACTAGGATATGGATTAGAGAATAAAGAAAGGGGTAAGGCTATAAAGATTTCATTAATGATGTTCTTGGACGAAAAGATAAAAGATCATAAAATAGTTGACCTTATTTCAATAAAAAGTATAATGGAGAATCTCGGACCAATAGCGGAAAAGTGGTACAAGCTTTATCTCTCTTCAGAATTTCACACTTATCCTTGCTATTTATGCCAAAATAAAATAGATGAAATAAAACAAGATTTCTTTGAAAAAGCGTTCAAGCTGCTATCTGGATTAGGTACTAAAAGTTATGTGCTTGGTGTTGAATTAGATGAGGATACTAAAAAGAAAGAAAATGAAATAATTAAAGAATTCGCTCTCATATATTACGAGAGTATAAAACATGAAATAAAAAGAGAAGTAGGTAAAATGTTAGCGGAAAGAGGATATCCTCCAAACATGGAGAGCCCTGAAGTAGAGATAGTTTATAGGATTTCTGATAGGCAAGTATTTATTATATCCAAAAATATAAGAACCTTATACGTTTATAATCGTTTAAATAGAAACCTACCGATATCCTCTTGGTTCTCCAAAAAAGGAAATGAAGGACTTGATAGCTTACTTCAGAAAAAGATTATTTTCGCATTTTCTGAACCCACGAGTATAAGGGTCCTTGCAGAGTACCCTATTGTTATAGAAAACGAGGAAAGAGATAAGATAGAGATAGGAGGGTATAATATTTCCAAAGTAATGACCATTGGAAAGAGGGAATTACAAGCCATATCATCCGCTAAACCATCTATGAGGAGATATAGAGTTACAGTTTATTCTACAAGTAGTTTAAGTGAAGCTGCAAGAGTATATGGAAACATATACGACCTCTTTATTGACGTCAAATCTTTTAGTGAGCTTAAGGAGAAATTAAGTAAACTACAGTCTCAATACGAAATTATAATACTATCTATTGATTTAATTGATGTTAAGGGAAGAATCAAGGATATAGTTGGGACTTATCTAAAATCTTTTTAGCTGTTAAAGATATATGCTATTTTATGAAGGTAGGTCTTATAGGCTTAGGTATAATGGGATATAGAATAGGAGCTAATCTAGCTAAGGCTAATAAACTTAATGTAGTATACGATAGAACTCAAGAAAAAGCTGAAAGTTTTGTAAAGGAGTATAAGGTAAATAGGGCGCTAAATCCTAAAGAACTTGTAGAATCATCAGATGTTATAATAACAATGTTAGCTGATGATAATGCAGTGAAGTCTATAGTAGAACCCTTAATACCACTAATGAAAGGCAAAATTTTAATCGATATGAGTACTATAAGCCCAACATTAAGTATTAGCTTAGCTAAGAGAATAGAAAGTAATGGCGGTACAATGTTCGATGCTCCAGTCATAGGAACTTCGATATTTGTTGAGCAAAAGAAATTGATAGTATTAGTAGGTGGACCTAAGGATAAGTTTGATATCGTTAATGATATAGCTAAAGAGACTGCATCGTCAGTAGTTTATATGG
>Ga0129327_10000003_pt1 | contig 133180 bp, 146 predicted proteins | sample CPBDNA_6_FD_111799 | JGI IMG/M metagenome (GOLD analysis project Ga0129327, IMG submission 111799) | Freshwater to marine salinity gradient microbial communities from Chesapeake Bay, USA - CPBay_Spr_31_0.8_DNA | ecosystem: Environmental > Aquatic > Marine > Coastal | place: USA: Chesapeake... | reverse complement strand
TTTATAAATTTTCTTGCGTTGTATTTTACTCCTAATATAATAATTTCTGATTCATATAAAATTTTACATTTTTTTTCAAATGTAGAAAATTTAAACATTCTTGCATCTTTTGATAAAAGAATTCTAGAATTTTATGAAAAAATTTCTTTAAATTCAATTAATGGCGTTATTAATAGAAAAATAAATTTTACATCTTTTCAAATTATTTCACAATATAATAGTCCTACTTACCGACAATTTCTAAAAAAAGCATATTACAACAATATTTTATCTAAAGAAGATTATAATAATTTATATCTAATTCTGAAAAATAATTTAATTTTAGATAAAAAAATAAGTCTATATTTAAAAGAGGATTATTTATTTTCTCAAGATATAACTAGTATTGCTAATAATAATGAATTAATAACCTCAAGTAATTATTCACGTTTCTTTAATTTTATAGCTGGTGTTTTTTATAGTGTTTTACCTTTCATGGTTGGATTATCTCTTTTAAAACCTATTAGACTTATATTACAATTAGGACTAATGGAGAGAGCCTTGATGACTATACAAAATGCTGGAATTAGTAGAAATAAAAAAGCGGCTCTTCTAGAAGAAACTGCTTGTAGTTTAAAAACTTTATTACAAGATGATTTTGATCAGAATTTTTTTGGAAAAGTTATAATCTATAACAAAGATAGATCTTATAATCTAATTTTAGATCGACCAATCCCTAATGATGAAAAAGCTAGCTTATTTGGGCACATAGAGCATAGCCCTCTTTCAGGTATAGAAGAAAAAAGATTTGGAGAATATTCTTCATTATTTAAATTAATGAAATTTGTTAAGCTTGGCGATATTCATAAATTAAAACCTAATGGAATCATTTTAGTTCAAGAAAAAACATTTTATAATATCTTCTCTATTAATGAATTTGCAAATTCTCTTTGGAAGAAAGAAATTCCATTAATTCAAGGAAGCGGATCGCATCCTATTTCATGTAATTATATTGTACCTAACTTAAATATAGTTATGCATGGAGAAGGGCGAGATATTACTGACTACAATTTATTTAGAAAAAAAAATTCTGAAATTAATTTAATTTTAGAAGACAAAATTCCTATTACAAAAAAAAATTTAGATTCTCTTCTTGCTAGCTATTCTAAAGAGCAATTACTAAGACTTTTTTTATCTAATTCGGAAGGCTTAAATAATAACTTATTAGAATTAGACACTATAGACAATTTGCCTATCATTGAGTGTGTAGACAATAATTTAGTTAATAGGTTCACAGTTTTTTTACAAAATAAAAATATGAAATTTAAAAATCTAAATTTTATTTTTAATAATAAACCAAATTTCTTTTTGAAGAATACTACTAAAATTTTTATAGAGGAAGGAAATTTAAGTCGATTATTTAAGCTTTTAGAAACTAAGCAAGACTTATCACTTTTTGAAAAATTAATTAAAAAAATAGAAGATACAATAGATAAAACAGTTATTACAGCAGAAAACTTAGAAATCCCTCAAGAAATTTATTTTGATACTGAGCAGCTTATAGAGCTGGATGATTTACGAAATTTAATTTACATAGATACTTTTTTAAATGAAAGTAAATATATCCATAAAAAATATAGTGAACCTATAATAATTGGTTATGAAGTTAAAGTAGATAAGTGGATAAATTATTTAATTTATAATTATTTTGTAAGAATTCCTACTAATTTATTAGTTCCTAAAGCTTGGAATTGGCAAGCTATTAGTGAAAATTTATCTTTACCAAATAACTATTTTTTTCAAGTAAATGAATATGATTGATTATAGTAATCAAAAAAAGTTTATTAAGCTTTTATTGTTTTTCAAATCAAATATTGAAAAGAGAATAGATTTGAAGACTAATAATAGTTCTTTAAAGGATTTTTTGAAAAAAAATGTTTTATTAAGTATACAAAATATTTTATATTTTTTAAAAAATGACTTAATTTTAAATGAAAATAACATCATAAAAAATTCTAATATAGAATTTAAGTTTAGAGTATCTGAAAAATTATTTTCTTTTAAAGAAGAAGTAAATAAAATATTTCTTAGTCTCTTAATAGGATTAGAATTAGATATTAATAATGAGTATTTTGAAATTGGATTTAAAGATAAGATTTCAAAAAATATTAATGAGTTTATTATAACACAAAATGAATATGTAGCTCATTTTAGTTTATTTTTATTTTTAAATCTTATAGAGGAATTTAAAATCTTGATTGATCCTTTAATTTCTGAAGTAGAAAGAAAATTCTATGAAAATAAAATTAATTTTTCTACTTTTTTTAATACTTGTTTTAAATATTTTGAAGAGAAAAATTTTTTCACATTAAGAGAATTTACTAAAAAGATAGATGATTTTTCTATAACTACATCTAGTATAAATGAAAAGAAGAGTAAAAAATTAATTTTACTTAATAAACAAATTAGAAAGAATTTAGTAAGAAGTACATTTTTTTTTAAAACTAACAAAACTTTTGATTTAAATATTGTTCCAAAAGAAAATATAACTTTCGAAGAGTTATTTAATAGTTTTAATGAACATACTATGTTTAGTAAATTAGAAAAAATTTTAAAAATAAATCAACTTAATAAAGTTCCTTTTTTAAAAAAAGAATTTACTAATGAAATAATATCTAGATATTACTATAAAAATGAAATAAATAAAAAAATTTTTGAAAAAATTGATAATAATTTTTGGCTTGAATCAAGTATTATTCTAAAAGATGAAAATTTTGAAAAAATAATAAGTGATTTAAAAAAATTAATTATTTCAAATTATATTTTAGTCACTAAGAAATTAAAAAATAGTAAAAAGTTTTTTTATCTTTCTAATTTCAAATCAAACAATAATTCAAAGATTAAGATGTATATAAAAGTATTTGAAATTTAAAATATGTATTATAAAGGAGAATTTGAATTATCTATAGATGTTCCATCAAATTTATTAATTGATGGATTACAAAAATCTAAAAAAAGTATTTTAAGTTATTTAGAAGATAGTTTCAAGTCTAAATATTTTAATGAAGAGGGTTATGTTATAAAATTACTAAATATTTTAGAGATAAAAGAAACTTATCAATCTTCATCTAACTTAGGGTATACATTCTTAAGAATGCAAATATTATATTTAGGTTATAATATTTGTTTAAATACAGACTTAGTAGGGAAAATTTTTAAAATAGATAGTATTAATGCAAAACCTACTTTGTTAGTACTTACAGGTCCAATTTATGTAATGATATCTACAATTTTATTTCCCGATACTTCTTACAAATATGATGTGAAAAATAACTTATTTGTTTCAAGCACTACAAAAACTACAAAAAAAACTTTAGAAGAGGGAAACTTAGTAAGATTTAGAATTATTGAAAAAAGTGATAAAATACATAAAAAAACAGGAGAAATTTTCCCATTTTTAAATGGTAGTCTAAAAGGAGTAACTTTAGGAAAAATATGAAAGTAAAAAAAATTACATTTGAAGTTGTTTCAGAAAATATTTTTAGTTTTTTATTAGTAAATAATAGTTGTAATTCAATAAAAGAATTTTTTTCAATAAATGAAGATGGATTCTATTCCTTTCAAGAAAATAAACAGTGATTAGACAAAAATTTAAAAAAATGTTTATCTTTTTAAAGAAGAAATTAAAAAATTTTTTAAAGTATTTAATTTAAAATTTTATTTACTTTAATTTTAAAATTTAATGCATTTAATTTAAAACTACCATTGTTTGATATATTTTCATCAAAAAATGCTAATTCAGTAATTATTTTAATAAGTATATCTTTACATAAATTTTTACTTATTATAACTTCTATAAGATCATCAAAAAACTTATGATAATTAAAATTATAATGTGTTTCTAATTTTTCCATAAATTGTGTATCAGTAGTTATATCTACTTCTTTGAAGAAAACATCTAAAGATAGTTCTTTATAACTTTCGTAATCAGGGAATTTTAGATATTTAATAACATGTCTAATATCTCCTGAAAATCCTTTTAAAATATTTTTCATATCCGAATTATTAAAGCCTTTTTTTATTAAAAAGTTTCTAATAACTGGTTCTTTTAATTTATCAAAAGAAATGAGTACAGCCCTAGACTTCACAGCTTGATCTATTTTTCGCAAATTATTAGTAGTAAAAATAATAGTGAAATTGTCTTCATAAATTTCCATTATTCGTCTTAAACAAGCTTGAGCCTGGGTAGTAAGAGATTCACTTTCATCCATTAATAAAATTTTCTTTTCATCACATAAAGATTTATTTTTAGCAAAATTAGTAACTATGTTTCTAATAGTATCTACACCTCTATCATTTGATGCATTTAGTTCTAAGAAAGAAAAGTCTAAATCCACTAATACTTCTTTTGAAATAGAATAAGCTGTTGTTGTTTTTCCTGTTCCTGATGGCCCATAAAAAATTAAATGTGGAACTTTTCTTTCTTTTATAAAAGAACATAGAAGTTTTCTTTGATAAGATGTTAATAATAAGTCTTCAAAGGAAATAATCATATAATATATAGGTTCATTCTTTATAATTATACACATATGTTGAAGAACAGAACTAAGTTAGATATTCCTTTTGATGGCCCTCCATTTTGTTCAGGAAGTATACATTTAGGTACTATTTACAATAAGTTTTTAAAAGATTTTTATTTAAATTATAATAATCTTTTTTTTCAAAAGAAAAACTTTATTAGATTTTATGATGCTCAAGGTGCCCCTAATGAAAAAGTAATAAGAGCTGCTTTAGGTGTAAGTAATTCAAAAGAAATTATAGAATTAGGCCTTTCTAAATTTTATAATTTAGGGGATGAAATTATTTTAAAAAATATGAATAAAATGGAGGCTGAATTTAAGTCTCTAAATTTAAGTTCAGAAATGTATATTGAAGAACCAAACTTCACCTGTTCAGAAGAATTTATTAAGTTTACAATAAAAAAATTACATAAGCTTGCTAAAAATAAACAAATAAAAAAAGAAAGAAAAGTTATAGACTTTTGTGAAAAATGTGAAACTGTAGTCGCTATTAGTGAAATAGAATATTTAGATGTAACTGAAAAAGGATATTGGATAAAATTCAAATCAGTTAATGGAATATACATTTTAGCTTATACAACTACAATATGGACCTTATATTGTAATAGAGGTATCGCTTTTAACTCTGAAAATGAATATTTTTTATATACGCTAAATGGGCAGAGATATTTATCTATAAATAATCCCCTTATGGAGACTACTTATGATTCTAAAGAGAAAGTTTCTAATTCTTTTTTAAGAAATTTTAAATATTATACTTTTTTAGGAGACTTGGCTGAGTTAGTACATGCTGAATTTGTAGATATTAAAGGAACAGGGTTCGTACATTTAGCACCTTGTCATGGAGAAGTAGATTTAGAAACTTGTGATAAAAATAAAATTATCAGTAATTGTAAATTAGCTGATAAAGAAATTTCTCCATTAAAAGAAGATTGTATTTTAAAACTTGAAATGGAATTTAAAGAAAATATTTTCAAAATAGAAGATATTAATCATAGAATTTCAGTTTGTTGGCGATGTAAACAAAAATTGTATAAAAAGGCTACTTCTCAATATTTTTTGTCTTTTAAAAAATATTTACCTAAATTTATAAAAAATTTGGAAGAAATTCAGATAAACCCAATAGACGCAAAAGATGAAATAATAAAAAATTTAAAAGGTAGAACTCAGTGGTGTATTTCTCGGCAAAGATTCTGGGGCACTTCTTTACCTTTCTGGGAATGTATAAATTGTGAATCTTGGGAAAGTAAATCTTTTGAAGAGATTGAGAAAAAACTTCTTGAACAAAATAAGAAATCTAAGTTTTTCAGATTACATGAATTAGCTCAGTTAAAGTTTGCTTGTTCAAAATGCAATTTTATATTAACTCATTGTAATGATGTAGTAGATGTCTGGTTTGAATCTGGTTTAGTTATTTTATTTCAAAATGGCAAATGTAAAAAAAATAATAGTTATATACTAATTGAATCTATCGATCAAAGACGAGGATGGTTTTTATCGTTAATTATCTTATCTACTCTTTTAAGTAAAAAACCTTTACCTTTTCATAAAATTTTAAATCATGGATTTATTTTAAAAGATAAAAAGAACAAAATGAGTAAAAGTTCAGGAGATAGTGATTTAATATTAGATTTGTTGTCTTCTAAAGAAAAATTAGCGAATTTAAAACAGACTTTATTTTTAAGACCAAGTACAGAATCTTTAATATTTAATTTTAATGACTTACAGAAGCCTTCTTATGTACTTAAAACTCTAAAAGAAATAAAAAATTTTGAAAAATATTTTTTTGATTAAATTTTAATCAAATATAGTAGATACTGGAATTACTCCTTGTTTTGAAATAAAGAAAGTCTGCTCTACTTGAATGATTTCTTTTAAATTAGGAGAAATAATTGGGTGCGACTCTGAAAATTCTTTATTTAAATTATTTTTATAGTTTAAAAGTGCTCTTTCATTTTTTTCTATAGCTAAGACTTTAAAACTAAAAGGGTAATTACCTAAAAAAAAACATTCAGCAGGCTCATTATAATCTTCTTCAACAGGCTCAACTAGTGAATTATCATTTTTCTTTCTTATACTTACAAAAGGTTCTATAGTAAAAAATTCACCTATTTTTAATTCTTTATAAGGCACAAGATGATCTTTTTCATAAATGTTTGGAATTATAGTATCTCCATGTAATCTCTCAGGAGTTAGAGTGTGGCCGCATAAACCACTAGCTATTGAGTATTTTTCTGAGGAAAAATAACTTTGAACATATTTAGCAATTTTTAAATTTGAAATTTTTGAAGTTTCATCAATGAATCTTATAGTAGATCGTATACATTGCCCTATTTTTTTTTCTAATATATCTTCTTCACTATTTTTTTTAAAGATTATAGTTATTGCAGTATCAACAGGAATAATATTTTTATAGATTAAACCAAAATCTATATTTAATTTTTGTCCAGTTAATTTTGTAGTTTCATTTAAAGAACAAACTTTGTGTGCAACTATAGTTCCTTGACTTATGCAATTTGGAAAAAAATAATCACCACCTATTTTATTTCTTTCTAAAGTAATAAAATCATCTAATTGATAAATAGTTAAGTCTTTATAATTTTTAAAAACAAATTCTCTAATATTTTTTTTCATATTAAAGACTTTTGGTCGAATTTCCATTATTAATTCAATAATAGATTTTTCACAAATAACTGTAGACTCCGAAGATATGTTCATATACTAATTATAACATTAAAGTATATACTTATTTATTTTTTTATTGTATGGCTAAAGATTTTTTCAGTTTCTATTTTGATATAGATTCATCTAAATATAAAAAACACAGAAAATTCTATCAATTCGCTCTTTTTTGTTGGATATTATTTTGTATTCTGACTTCAGCTATCTTAGTTCATACTATATTAAAATATAATGGAATTAATTTCTATGATGATTCTTTTAATAAAATCAATCAATCTTCTTATGATATAAAAGAATTTCTTAAAATAATTTTTACTTTATTAGTAATAACTATTTTTTTAATAAGTGTTGTTGATAAGTATTTCTTTAACATTCCAATAAATCTATATAGCATAATTTGGTTCCTTTTAAGAAATTTAGTACGTATAATTAAACCAAAAAAAATTTCAATACTCTCAAAAATTATTCATTCTATTGAAAAAAAATTCTTTATTGAAATTTTTATTAAATCTGCAAAAAATAGTCTTTCAGTAAGATCTGTAACTTTAGGAAAGAGCTTAATTCAAATTCATAAAAATACTCAGTTAATAAACAAAAATTTAAGAAAAAACTTCTTTTACTTAACTGATAGTCAGTATTTAAGTTTATTTCAAGAAATAAAAAATGATTTAGCCGAGAAAACTAAGAATAGTCCTTATAGGTTTGATATAAGTAAATCTAAAATTCCTTCATTTTTCTTTGAAGATAATAATAAAAATTCTGATTTAATGCTTATTTATAGTAATATAGTAAATAGACTTCAGAGGCCATTTACGCCTTTAATTAAGTTTTTAAAAGAATCCTTTTTTGTAGTAGACCTACTTTTCTCAGAATTTATTTTTAATTTTATTGAAGCTATTAGTATTAACACTGAAAACAGATACCTTGAAAAACACGATATTAGACAAGAATTTTCACAGTATATAAGAGGCGGATATTATAAAACTATAGATAGAGATAACGGTGGGAAGACCATATGGCCTATTTCATTTAGTCATATTAACTCTCTTATTCGCACTTTTTTTTCAAGTACTTCGCTAAATGATATTTATTCAGCCTTTAAAACAAACTTTTCAAATTTTTTCTCTGCAAAAGTTAATAGCCTGATTTATAATAAAGAAAAACAAAAAATTAATAAAAATTTGCTGATCATTTTATTTAATGAGTTTATGAGACTTATATTTAAACAAGATTACTTTTCTTTCAGTTTATTAAATAATGAGTTTGGAGTTTTTTGCAAACTAAATTTACCTTATTTTAAAAGTCTTAATAATATTCCTATTTTTAAAAATATATTAAGCATGATAAGTATGTATAAAGAGTTTCAAAAATGGATTAATTATGGAGCTCTACTTACAAAACTTCCATTTGGGGTAGGTACTTTTCTTCCGTCTAGACCCGTACTAGAAAGAGCATGTTCTAAGAAAATAAAAGCTTTCCTTTCAACTTTCAGGGCAGTAACAACAGATCTTTTTCCTAACTTAAGAGCATTTTATGACTTTATAAACCATTATCTTACTCCTGCAAATGGCGTATACCGCTTTATTGAAGATAAAATGCGCTTTATTGAAGATAAAATGGAAAAAATAGAAAAATATAAAAAGTTATTTGTTTCTTTTATATTGCCTTTATGTGAAGGATTTATTGATATGACAAGTCTTTTGACAAAATTATATGAAGTATATTATTTTTAGAAATAATTACAATTCTTAAAAGAAAATAAAAATTATTCGTAATATAAGTTTATAATTAATATTATTTTATGTCAGCGCGTTATTCTAAAATAGAAAAATTAAAAAATGTTTAGTAAATTGTTTCTCAATTCTCTCTTTTTTAGTTTTTATATTTTTTTTTTAAATAATATTTTTTACTAGTACGAAATTGAGTCTCCTGCAATTTTTTTAAGTACTTGTTCTAAAAGAAAAGAAACATTGTTTAGATCTGGATTTAATAAATTAGTTGATCTTATTTTTTGGTTTTGGAAGATTCTTTTTTGTTCTGTTCTAAATTTTTTAATTAGTACGATTTTAGTTTTCTACTTTAAAGCTAAGTTTCCGTTATTATTTGAATGAATAATAAAATGTAAATATGAATATTAATGAACTTAATCTTAGTACAATTGATACTATAAAAAATCCAGTAAAAAATAGTTTATATCATACTTTTTTTCATACTTTTTTTTTGTAATTTTAAGTTGTGTTATTTTTTTTTGCATTTTTTTGCAATACAAGACATATTATTTTTTGATAGACATTAATTTTCAAGCCCCTCTAAAATTAGATTTATTTTTTTGGGAGTTAATAAAGCCGAAGTTAATAAAAAGTCTTTTTATTTTAATGACAATTTTTCTTTTTTTAATAGTAATTTTTACTTTTTTAGTGTATAATTTTTTTTCGATTATTATGACTTTTTCTTACTAAAGTTATCTTACCATAAGATGACTAAAAGATTTCAATTTTGTTCTTATTTAAATCCTATATCTAACCATCCTATATTTAATGATGCTGATGTTAATTTTTTATCTAGATTTAAATATAATTTGTTGAAATAAGCGAGGAAATAAGAAAAGTACACTTTTATGGAAAATATTTGTTGTATGTAATCATTCACACTTACAATAAGTTGTTTTCATTATTATAAATTTTCTCTTATTTTTTCATTTTTAGTAAGTTAAAACCTAGAGTCATCACTTATTCCTTATGAGCAACAAACTAGGCTTCTTAAGCGACAGTTAGTGTATATTATACTGAAAAATTACATTAATTTAGTACAGGTATATAAAATATATCATAAAATATCTTCTTCAATTTATTATTAAGTGCTTAAATATTTTCTTAAATTAAATCTAAATTTTAATTTTTTTTTGAATGATATAAATATTTATATATACTAAATATTATGACTGTTAGTTTTATGGGGTATTCTTTTGAATCATTTAGCCAACTGCAAATAGCTATATTGAAAACATTTTTTGCCAGTTTTTTTTTATTTTCTATAATATCATTTTGTTCAATTCAAGGTTATAGTTATTACTCTTATGTTAATAGTTCTATTACACAAGCATTTTTCTTTCAAAAAAATCCTAATTTTTATTTAAAATTAATATCTTCTATTCTAATTATAATTTTCATTTTTTTAATTTTTACAAAACGTGTTAATTTTAACACATCTAAATTTAAAAACATATTTTCTAAATTTAAAAATATATTTAGAATTAAACAAAAAAGAAGTAATATTAAAGTTCCAGACCTCCTTAGCAAATTTCTTATAGGATTTTGTAAGTTATTTAGCGAAAATAGCCTACTTAAGTCTGTTTTTGATATAATAATTGCAGGGCTACTTCCAATTGTAATATTTATACTTTTGTTTAAATATTTTGATGTATATAATAGAGTTAAAGACCTTATTTTATTTTTGATGTTCAATAGTTCGAAAACACAAAATTTAAGCGCTCAAGTGTTTGTTCATACCCAGTATCAAGGTATACGTTTTATAAGCGATCAAATAAGAAAGTTTATTAGTCTTGCCGCGACTTTAATGTCAGGCTCTTCTCGAGATAGGGTCCAAGAAATTTCTCAACTGGTAGATGTTCAAACGGCTCGTGTTAATGACTTAAAGACACAATTAAAGAGTTTTTTGGAATCAGGGGAAGCTCCGTCAGTCGTTCGAAGCAAAGACGAAAAAATTCAGTTCAGGTCTGATTTATTTGTATTACAAAGACGATTAGCGGCCGCTGAAGCTGAGTTAGAACGCAGACAAGGACGCCAAATTAGTTACCAAAACCAGTTTCAACGAAGAACGTTTCTTTTTCTATATGCGTATAATCTGATTACAAAGCTAGCAAATTCTGCTTTGGGAAGTTTAGAACTTAAGAGAAAAAATCTAAAGATTCTAAATAAAAGACTTGACCAAATGTATGAAAATAAAGACTTGAGTGAGATGATTAGATTTTGCAGTCTAGCAGGATCTATTGTAATAGGTGTACCTACCGGTCTTCCGACTCTGCTTGACCTGTGTGATCTTGAAGAATACTTTAAGACGGGCGTCCTTACATTGGAGGATTGTTCCGAATCAGAAACTTTTCCTCTTGCTATGATAAATACAGTAAAAGGATCAAATTCATTACAAATATTAATGGATGAAGTAGACGGAGCATCATCATCAGGTTCAACAGCAGCATCATCATCAGGTTCAACAGAAGGACCAATAGCAACACTCATTCAGGTTCAACAGCAGCATCATCATCAGGTTCAACAGCAGGACCAATAGCAACACTCATTTTATAAATTAGATCCATTATAAATTAGATCCAGATCACGTTCAGCAAATGGTTTAAAAATAAAAAGGACAAAGGACAAAAGTTGAACTACACAAATGTTTAAATATCTTTACTATAAAATAATAAAACTAACAAGAGTAAAAATTTTGGAAAAGTCATTATTAAAACTTTTTAGATCTTTGTTCAAAAAATTTTTTTGATAAAGATAAGAAAAATAAATAAGATTCTTAAAATTAATATATTGTCGTAGTAGTATAAAAGTAGTATAATACGTTGTCACTGTATAGGCCACGGAGCGTTACCGTGTTACGACGTATGGAAATAGAAAAAATATTATTATTTATAAACAAAAATAAAATTACTAGTTCTAAATTCATTTCTTTAAAAGGCCTACCTTTAGAAAAGTTTTTAGAAACTAAGATTGAATTTAAAGAAAATTTTGAAAATTCCTTTTTAAGAATTTTAAAAATAGGCCATAAGATAACTAGAGCCTCTTTAAAAAAATATATTTTTTATTTAACTTTAATTTATTATATAAATGGAGATTTAAAATTAAATTAACAATAGAACGCGTGGCCAAATTGGATAAGGCGTTAGATTTCTAGTCTAAAGATTGAGGGTTCGAGGCCCTTCGCGTTTGTTACAATGAAAAATTTATTAAATTATATTGATACTGATAGATTTATAATAGATATACCTCCTGCTTTTCCAAGTGGGCGACCTCACGCAGGTCATCTTTATCAATATTCAGTTATTTCTAATTATATTAGTTTATTAAAAGAACTTGGTTTTACAGTAAACTATCAAATTGGCTTTGATAGAAATGGTTTACCTATTTTTTTAAAAGCTAAAGAAGCATTAATTGCTGCTAATGAAGATCTCTCTAAAGAAAACATAATAAAAAAATGTGAAGAACTTAGTTCTAAAAATATTTCTATTATGACTTCTTTTTTTTCTATATTAGGTTTAGATACTACTACAATTTATACAACAAGAGATAATGAGTATGTAAAAGAAGTTAGTGAATTAATAATGAAGATGAAAGAATATAGTCTAAAAGAAGATTATAAGATTTGTAGATACTGTTTAGATTGTAATTCTTTTTTATCAAAAAACGAGGTATCTACTAATTCAATAGAGGTAGATGGTTACTTTATAAAATTCAACTATACTTCTTCTCAAAAAATTGAGATTTATACTACTAAGCCCGAATTATTAGGGCATGCAAAAGCTATAGTTTTTAATGAATCTGATGAAAGATATCTCCATCTCAAGAATCAATCTATTTTCAATCCTTTTTCTAAAACTTATATTCCTATTTTAACTTCAGAAAGTGTACTTCTTGAAGTAGGGACGGGTATCCAATATGTAGCTTCATTTGGGAGCATGGACGATTTTCAAATTTTATTAGATTTAAGTATAAAAAGTGAAAATCATCTAATTGATGGAAAATTGTCTCAGGGCTGCTTTAAAGGTTTAAGTATAGATGACGCTAAAATGAAAGTAGATGAATATTTGTTTAAATACAGATTAGAATATTATAAAGTTAAAAAAATTACTAAAAGACAGATTCATTCAGAAAGATCTAGTTGTAAAAAAGAAATACATTATCTAAAAAGTTTGCAAACTTTCTTTGTTGTATCTGATGATTTAAAAGTTAAATTATTAGATAATATAGAGAGCTTAAAGAATAAAGAACAAAACATATTAGGGTTATGTAGTGAAGAAGAATATAACAGACTAACTAACTGGGTAAAAAATTATGAAGAATGGTGTATTTCTAGACAATATATCTACGGAAATTTTTTAAATGAAAAAGGCGATGTTTTAGATTGCTGGGCCGATTCTTCTGTTACTATTCAATATTTAGCAAAAAAGTTTAAAAATTATTCAAAGATTTTAAGATTTCAAGGATCTGATATTGTTGATACTTGGGCTTTTTTCTCTATCCTTAGTCAAAATATAATTAATAATGGCATACAATTAGATCAAATCTTTTTTACACCCTTAATTGTAGGTGATGATAATAAAAAGTTAAGTAAGTCAAGTAAAAATTATGACGAACAATTTGTTAATTCTCTTACTAACAATGAAAATATTGATATTTTAAAATTATGGGCTATTTCAGTAAATACAGAAAAGAAAATTGTTAGATTAAATCAAGTTACTTTTTCTTTTATAAAAAAAATTATCAACAAATTACAAAACTTAATATTTTTCTTTAACAAAGAAGAGCAAGAAAAAAAAGAAAAATTTATTATTAGTGAAGAATATAAAAAGTTTAATATACTTTTTATAAAGACAATAGATAAGATTTACAAGAATTTATCTAATCCTTTAGGTGAAATTAGTAGATTCATAATTATTTTTAGTAATAAATTAATTTATTTAGATGAAATTATCTTATCTAAACATGAAAAAATTGAAATTTTAAATAAAATTCTATGTTTACTTTCTTGTTTCGCACCAAATCTAAAAATTTTTGTTAAAAAAAATTATAATAAGACCTTGAAAGAATTAAAAGAGTATTATTTAGAAAGTTATAATTTATTGGATATAAGTATTAGATAATGACTTTAGACTTAGATTTAAATATAATAGGTCGATCTAAAAAATATAAACAAAGTAAGAATAATGTTTTTTTTAATTATAAAAGAGATCAAGACAGATTATTTTTACTTGAAATAATAAATCGATTAAAGATAAAAAATTATTTTGATTTATTTTCGGGTTCAGGAGTTAGAAGCATTTTAGTAAATAAAAAATTTAAAGTAAATACTTTTACTAATGATTTTATTGATCTTAAAAATACAATTGAAACCAATTTAAGAAAGTATGAAGTTAAATCTATTCTATCATTTAAAAATATACATTCATTACAAATAATACATAAACCAAATTCTTTATTTGATTTTGATTGTTTTGGATCTCCAATAGAACTTTTAGAAAGTTTTATCTTTAATAACAAGACTCAATTAAATAATACCTATTTTACAATCTTTAATAGTGATCATAGAATCTTAAGAGGAAATCTGAATTCTGAAAAGCTAAATAGTAGGTATAAAATAAAATACAATAATAATAGTATTAGCGCTTACACAGGGCTAACTATTTTTATAAGTAGAATTAATGAAATATTTGAGAAAAATAACTTAAAAATAAAAATAATTAATTGCTACTATTTTCAGCATTTTTTCCAAATTATAATTAAATGTGTAAAAAAAAGATCTCTTTTTTCTAAATTGATTGCTATCAATAAAGTTGTTGGATATTCTAATAACTTAAAGGATAAATTTTATGATATACATTTATTAAAAAATACTAGGTTCAACAAAATTATAACTTCATTATATAAAAATAAATCTTTTGTTTTAGAAAAAAATAAAATTTTATGGGATTATAGATTATACTTTGCCAATAAGAAAATGAATTGTCAATCTTTTAAAGAAATAAAAAATAAAGTTAAAATAAAAAGTTTTAGCGATTTAGGAATTATAAATAAAACTAGAAAATCAACTTTTCTTTAATAAATTTGTAATATCAGTTATTTGTTCTTTTGTTATATCTGAAAAATTTAGTATTAAACTTATTTTAAATAATCCTCTTTGAAGATTATGGAAATAGCCTAAGTTTTTAATAATTATTGGAGAGGTCATATTTTCAATATATGAAGATTTCATTTTTATTTTATAAATATTTTGATCTATTCCTTTTATTCTAATAAACTGACTAGTTAAAAATTCTTTTAAGCCTATATTCTTATGATATAAAACATCTCCTGTTTTCCAATCAACCTGATAATTCTGAGGAACTTGTATATTAACAATAAAAATTTTATTTTTGAATTTCAATTTGTCTTTATTCTTAGTAGTTTTGGGAATTATAATGTAATCTATTTTTTTTTCTAATATCTGTCCTGTTCCATTGCAAAGTTTACAATAAGTTAATTGACGCCCGGTCCCCATACATTGATTACATTCTTGTTTTACATTTTCAAAAAAAGCATAATTTGACAAACTACTTGTTATATACCCTCGCCCTCTACATTTTGTACAAGCTGTGTTAGATGCACATCGTCCATGTCTACAATTATGACAAAATTTTATATCCAAATATTCTATTTTAATATTCTCTTCTTTTAAGACTTGATCTATAGGCACTTTTATCTCAAAAATCTTATTAGATGAGCTAGATTTTGTATTAGTATTATTTTGATGAAAAAAGCTATCTTCAAATTCAAAATAATTATTAGAAGAAGAAGAACTTGAATTAAAAAGATCTTCAAAGAAATTCATGCCTAAATCTCCAAAACCACCAAAACCAGATGATTCTTCTTCTGAACTTTCATACTGATCTCTTAATTTTTTAGTTTTAATTTTAGAAAAAGCTTCTGAAATTTCTGAGAATTTTTTTGCCTTTTCAGGATCATTTTTATTTAAATCAGGATGATACTTTTTAACCTTTTCGCTATAAATTTTTGAAACTTCAGAATCACTAATAAACTGGTTATTTTCCAGTCCAAAAAGTTGATAATATTTTTTGGGGTCTTTTCTGCTCATTATTTAATTAAATATGTATAGGCATTTAATATATAAAACTCGATATATTTTATATTAGATTATGAATTTTAATACACCTAATTATTCTCAAGCTCAGACTCCCCCAAATAATCCTAACATATATCTTCATAATTATATAACTAATCCACTTATTTATGATGAAAAATTAAAATCATCAAATAATTTTTTTGCTAGACTATCTAAAACGATAATTTTCTATTTCTTTGTTTTCCTTGTTTTCCTTTTAATTGTTGCAATTTTAAACAATAACTTAAAAAATTTTGCTAGAAGTATAGAAAGTCAATTATTAACAACTTGTAAACAGTTAAATTTAATTAGTTATACAACTTTTAATCTATTATTTGTAAAAAGAGTATTATTTCTAATCTTTATTTATTGTCTTAGCTTTATATTGATAAGAAATATAATTGGATTTGTTATAGTGAGCAATTATAATAATTTAGGAAGTTTTGAAAAAGCTTGTTCTAAATATCGAGATTCTTCTCCGATAAATGATTTTTGTAAAGCTTTAAATGAAACTACATCTCCGTTTTTAAATATTTTGCCTATTGACAATTTAAAAATATTAAAAAAATCAATTTGTGAAATCTCAGGCGCGCCTTTCTTAATTGCATTTTTAAAGTATATTTTTGAAATTATAACTTTATTTATACAAAGTATTTTAAAAAGAATTAGAGAAAACCTTAGTCTTATTGAACGACTTCTTAATTTAACTTATATAACAGTTTTCTTAGACTTAGTTAAAGAATTCAAAACTACGCCGACACTCCTTTTTAATACAGGAAATAGTCATAAAATGAACCTTTATCTTAAAAATATTAAAATAGAAAGTATAATTCCTTTCCTTTTACTTTTACTTTTTTTAAATTTTGTAATTTGGAACTTTAACAAAATAAAACTTTTAAATTGCCCTTATTTTATTGATTCAAAAATAATATTTTTCTTTAGTTTACTTAATTCTTTTTTTATCTTTAAAGATTATTTTTTAAAATATGGTACTTATCATAAAAATATTGAAAGAATAAGAGATATTAATCATAAAATTTCAGCTTTTATTTCTGTTTATTTTTTCGAAACAACTGTTAAAGTATTTGCACTAATTAACATTATACTTCTAATAATGGGCTTATTATTTAGAATTCTAAAGAGATTAAACTTATTTACTGGGTTTACAAATTTTTTAACCTTGTTTAAGTTTGCTTATGAAATTAGTTTATTTAGTTATTTTCTTGTATCTAGACTTAGCTATGAGCATAGTAATTATTCAGGAAATTTTAAACCATTTGAGGAAGATACTTTACTAAAAAAGATACTGGAAGCGAATGGCGTCTATGACACTAGATGGTTTTTTACAATAAAAAAAAGACACCCTCGTCAATTTAAGGATAAGGACAGATATTTAATTTTTACGATACTAAATAAATTTATTTTAGACTTAAGTCTTATTTTTACTTTATTGCCTTTTACATTATTTTTAATGTATCTCATAAATACTACGGGCTCAAATATTTTCTTCTTTAAAAAAGGGCTAAACAATGATTTATTCAAATTTAAATTATTTGTAAAAACAAAAATTATATTCAAGTTTTTTCTTTTAAGTTTTTTATTAGGCAGTTTACTTAATTTAAATTCAGAATTATTTATTAAAATTATGAAATCTAGTTATAAAAATGTTACTAAAATATGCTACCAAATAGCCGTTATTGATGATAAGTGCTCGCTAAAATATGATTTTAGGCCTATCAACACCATAAGCAATATTATAACTTATAGTTTCGCTTTAATAAAAATATTTAATTTATTTTTGCCTCTTCTTTTCTTTTATGAATAAGATAAAAAATACTTTAAAATTTAATAATTCTATCTTGAATTTAGAATTTAGAATTTATTGTTTTATAAATATGTTTAAAAAAAAAGTTTTTAGTGTTTCAAAATACTTTTCTTATATTAAGTATTTTTTTCCTGAAGTAAGTTTTTTAGAAAATAAGCTCGCATTAGAAAAAGAAATACAGATATTTACGAATTTAGCTAAAACAATTAAAATAGAAGATTTACAAGAATTTAAGTATCTAGAAGAAATTTTTATTTTTAAATCTTTTGATAATGAAAACAGTTTTAAAATTGAAAATTTAAATGAAAAATCTATTTTAAGAATAGCGCCTAATCCAAATAGCCCGCCACATATAGGTAATTTACGAATGATTTTGATTCATAAATACTACCAAGACAAGTATAATTTAAAAGTGAATTTACGATTTGATGATACTGATCCTGATAATAAGCCACCTACTATATTAGGTTATGCGGGCTATTTGGATGCGTGTGCTTGGGCTAACTTGAAATTAGAAAATATTTTTGCAGCTTCTTTAAATATTAAAAGATATTTACAGGTTATAGAGAAAGGCCTTTCTTCTGGATATTTTTATTGTAATAGTGATAAATTAAACAAATATGAGGGAGTTTCTAATTCTATTCAGGAAAATCTAAGAATTTGGAATGAGCGTTATTCTTACAATAATTTTGGGTTAAGAATTAAATCTACTTTAGCTCCCAAGCATTTAGAAAATTGGGCTATATTTAGATTTGTCAAGTCTAAACATATTATTAAAAGTCATTTAGGTTTCCCTTTACTTAATTTTCAAGGAGTGATAGATGATTTTTTTTTGGGAACAACTCATATTCTCAGAGGTAGCGATTTAGAAAGTAATGAAATTCGAGGACGAGAATTATGGAATATGTTAAATCAGATTTATAATGAAAAAAGATTATTTCCTATTACAAAATACTGGGGTAAAATAAAGTTTTTGGATGGCTTTTCTAAAAGTAGTAAAATTGTTGAATTTTATGCTGATAAGCAGATCTCATTAAATAATTTAGTTTTAGATTTTAGAGCTATAAAGAGTTTTAATTTAAATTATGAAGGATTTTATGACTATTTTAAAAAAAATGGATTTTCTAAGAATGATCATAGTTTAGATATAGTAAAATTAAAAAATTTGATATTAAGAAGTAATCATTTTTTAGAAGAACTTTTAGTTGATAATGAAAATGAAGAATATGATGTTCTTTGGGAAAATCGAAAAAAATTATGTAAAAAAATTCTTTTTCCAAAAAATTTAAAAAGTGGATTATATAAAGTAAAAAATTCTTATTTTTTATTTAATATGTTTCTTGATAAATTTTATATAATATGAAAAATAATGAAAGAGAAAATATTTTTAAGAATACAAATACTTCTATTTTAAAAAATAAAAAGATTATTTTAGGCAAGCCTGATAATGAAGATTTTATTAATATGGGTTTTCAAGGTGGAGCATTAGGACAGGCTGTTAATATTTTTAATCAGAGTCTAAAAAAGAAGTCTAATATAGCTTTAGCTTTCACTAGTAATGCTATTACTTGTGGAGTTAGACAGTATATAACTAAGTTTATACGAGAGTATAACGTTACTATGGTTATAACTAGTGCGGGAGCTCTAGAAGAAGACTTGTTAAAAACTTTTAATAACTTTCTTCAAGCTCCAAAAGAATTTTCAGATTCAAATTTAAGAAAAAACGGGCTTAATAGATCTTATGATATTTTAGTTCCTAATTCATATTATTCGGAATTATCTAACTTCTTTGAGAAATTTATTTTAGACAAAGATTTAAAGAATAAAACATTTACTATAACTGATTTTTGTAATTATGCAGGATCAATAATTAAAGATGAGAATTCTTTTATTAGAATTTGTTACAAAAAGAAGATCCCTATCTATATTCAAGGAGCGCTGGATGGAAGTATAGGTGATATTATATATTTTTTAAATAAAAATTATAAGTTGACTCAAGATAATACTTATGATTATCTTCAAAGTTGCGATCAAGCAACAAAAGAAAACAATAAAAAAAAGTTATTATTAATTTTAGGCGGAAGTACTCCAAAACATTATTGTTGCAATATACATTTATTAGCAGGCGGCGCTGATTATGCAATTTATTTAAATACTGAGTTAGTTCAAGATGGTAGCAATGCAGGAGCATCTCCATCTGAAGCTATCTCTTGGGGAAAGATTAAAAGTAAAAGTAAAATTATAAAAGTTTTTTGTGATTTCTCTATTTCTTTTCCACTTTTTTCATTTCTAATAAAAGAAAATTTACAAAATATATAATTAGAAAAGATAATAAAATATATGATTCAGAAATTAATAGATAAAAATATTCTTACTTTACATAAAACTAAGGCATTTATTTTACATAAATTTCCTATAAGTTTAGAAAATGCTAAAAAATTTGGATATAGAAAGCAAAAAGGAATTTCTCTAACAGTTAAAGTAAATATTGGAAATCCTGATCCAAAATTACCTAGAAGAGGGAGAAAAGCATTTTATGCTACAAAAACAAGAAAAATTAATAAATTAGATATAGCTATTGATAGAGTTAAAAAGAAGTATCCTAATTATAGTTTTTACAAAGGTTATGAATTACATAAAAATTCAAGAATAAATATTTCTGAAATTTTTGCATTCAATTAAAAATTTTGTGAATATAAGTAATTTATTTTTAAAAAAAGTTTTTTTTCAAAATAAGAAAGGCTTTTATTGGATTCTTAATAATCAAACATATGATATTAGTCTAAAAGTTGGAGTATTTAATTATAAAGATGAAAAAAAGTTTAAAGTTTTAAAACAAGATTTTATTTTATTAGAAGATAATTTAGATTTAAGTCCTCTTAGTTTAAAAATTATTCTTAGAGAAAAAAAACAATTAATAATAAATTTTTGTAAATTTAATATGAATTTAAAGAATTTTGATTTTTTAAGAAAATATTGTAATAAATGTAAAAAAATTATGTTCATTTTTGAAAAAGAAGTTCATTCTTCTCAAATTATTAGGTCTTTTCAATTTTTGTCAGCCAAGTATAAAATTTCTTTTAAAGAATATCCTCTTTATTTTTGGAATGAATATCATGAAAGTTAAAAAATCAAAAAGACCAGTTATAAGAACTTTATATGTGTCTAATTTGGAAAAAAATTTTAGTATATTGTTACAGAATGTTAGATGTTTTCTTTCAAAAATGGAAGAAAAAGATACTAGGCTTAAAATAAAAGTTGCAAAAAATATTATCTTAGTAAATAGACAATATTTAAATCTTTTTTCTTTTCTTTTAATAAGATCTAATATTAAAATAGAAAAGATACTAGGTCGAAATGTTAGAAATGAATGAATTTTTAAGTGAGCTAAAAAAAAATTTACCTAAAGAGCTATTATATAAGTTTTATCCTATTTTAGTTTTAGAAAAGTTAGGATTTAAAATTTTTAAATGTAAAAAATGTAAAATTAATTTTTTATCTTTTAAAAAAAGAAAAATATGTGGAGATGCAGACTGTGGAGCTAATGCTAGCGTCATAATTAGAAAAAAAAATATTTCCTTTGTAAATTTTGCGAAAAATTTCCTTAATTTTTTTACTAAAAGTTCTTTAAATTTTAAATATAGTCCAAAAAAATTCAATAATATTTTATATCCATTTGGTACTGGACTTAACTTTGTAGTAGCTGGAATAAATGCTTATACTCCTGGATTTTTTAGAGAAACCAATCAGCATAATCCTAATTTAGAAAGTATCTTTGCAGACTTACAATTTTGTGTAAGATTTGAAGATTTTAACAATACACTTAAATCAAACCGACATTATTTAGGATTTGTAATGGCGGGTCAACACATTATAGAAAATAAATTCACTCCTTTTAAATCTAATTTTAAAGGTTTAGTTTTAGAGGATTTAATTAAATATTTAGAAGTTACTTTAAAGATAAAACTTTCTAAGTTAACTATTCATTTAGATTTTTGGACTGACGGAGAAAATTTTGGGCCTTGTATTGAATTTTTTCTAAATGGAGTAGAATTAGCAAATCAAGTGTATATGGAATATGCTTCTAAACAGAATGAAATCAAAGACTTACCTTTTAGAATAGTAGATATGGGCTTAGGCTTGCAGAGATTATACTTTACAAAGACAGGAAAAACTGTTGAAGAAAATTTTAACTTGAAAAAAGAAAATTTTGATCTATTAAGAACTTTATCCTTTTTTCTAAATACTGATTTAAGTCCATCAAAAACTGGATTATGTTATAATTATAGACGACTATTAAAAATATTTATTGAAACTTATAAACATAAAGATTATAATGAAGATTTTTTAAAAATCAAAAGTTTTTTAAAATTTTTTGATATAGATTTAAAAAAAATATTAAAAAGATTAACAGAATTAATAAAATATGAAAAAAGAAATGAATATACAGATAGTTAAGATTTTTAATAAATTAGGAAAAACGTATTCCGGAACTTTTATAAAATACTCTAATAAGGTTTTTGAAACTTCTGCATTACTTTTAGAACATTGTTTAAAAAAAAAAGATAAAAGAGTAAAATTAATAAGATTAGAAAATCACATAGATTTTACTAATTTTTATTATTCTATAGATTATAATAGTTCTCTAAAAACAATAACTTTTGACTCTTTATTTATAACAAAATTAAATAAAAAATTAGATCAGTTAACTAATAAATTTAAAATGCAGCCTCTTACAGCTTTAGGAGTAAGCGATTATTTTATAAATTACTCAAAAAAAATAGGATTTTCATTTAAGTTACCTACTCATTGTAAAAATGTAAGTATTACAATTCAAAGAGTAAAGAGAGTGGAAAATCTTCTAAAATTTACTATTTTATGATAAATTTCTTTTATCTTTTGGAAAAAATTTTTAAAGAATCTTCCAGTAATAATAAATTAAATATTTTAACTGAATATTTATCAGATTTTAAAAATAAAGATGATTTAAAAAAATATTATGATCTACTTTTAGATAATAGTAATTTTAAAAAAAAGATGAAACTCTCTTTAATTTCTTTAAAAAAAATATTTAGTGAGTCGCTGCAGATTAAGAATATTTTTATGATTCAAGAATATCAGAATTATATTAAAAATGATGATCTACTTAAAGTAAGTAATTTGTTAGATCTCTCACAACTATATGCAGTTTTATCTAATTTAAGTATTTCAGGACCTGAAAGTCAAAGTAAGAAAAAAGACATTTTACAAGATTTGATAAATCATATTTCAAAAAGAGAAACTTTTTGGGTTATAAGATTAATATTAGGCTTGAAGATAGGTATCAATAAAAAGTCTATTGAAAAAGTTTTTTCTAATTTAGAACATAAAGTAAGTGAATTAAAAATTAACCCTATGTTATGTTGTTCAGGAAACTTAGGGAAATTTTCTACTTATAAAGATCTTTTAATAGATTTAAAAAGAAAAGGTTGGACTTCCTTTTTTATTCAAAAAAAGTTAGACGGATTTAGAGCTATTATAGTAATAAAAAATGGAAAAATTCAAAAAATTTTTTCTAGAAACCAAGTTGACTTAACAGAAAATTTAATTTCATTTTTTCCAGAAGAAATAACTAATACAGAAACAAATTTAATTTTGGATGGAGAGCTCTATTCTGAGAATTCTTTTCAAGAACTTAGTCAAATAATAATGCGACAATATAATAGAGAAAAAATTCTTTTGAAAAATTTTAAATTTACTATTTTTGATATTTTAGAGTATAATAATATTTGTTTAAAAAAAGAGACTATACAAAAAAGATTAAATATATTATATAAAATTCAATTTAAAAATGAAATTTTTTCAAAAATACAGACTACTTTTTTAGAACAGATTGATATAGCAAAAATAGAAGACTTATTAGAGAACGCTTATAGTGATTATGAAGGGCTAGTTTTAAAAAAATATAATTCTACTTATGATGAAGGGAAAAGAAGTGTAAATTGGATAAAATTAAAGAGAAACTTTGAAACTTTAGATGTAGCAATTACTAAAGCATATAAAGGTGAAGGCGCTAAATCAAAGTTTTTTGCTGCATTTGAAATGTCTGTGATAGATAAAGTAAGCAGAGAACTAAAGATAATAGGCCATGTGGGCTCAGGTTTTTTGGAAAAAGATTTAGAATTTTTTACAAAGAAGATAATGGAAGATAATAAGATTATTAAAATTGAACAAGTATTATGTTTAAAAACACCATTAATTTTTGAAATAAAATTTCAAGGATTTCAATGTAGTAAAAGTATTCAGACTAACAAACACAAGCTTTCTTGCAGATTTCCCGTATTTCTAAGAGAAAGATTAGATAAAAATCTTTCAGAAGTAAATTATTTATGAGTAACAACTTTAAATCTTATTATAAATTTGATGAAATTCCTTTATCTGAAATAAAAGATTCTATAATAATAGTGGATGGCCAACTTTTATTATATCAAGCTATGTGCGGATTTAGAAATGAAGACGGAAACTATTTTGTAAACTTAAAAGGCCAGGTAACTAGCCATGTATATGGAGTTTATTTTAAATTACTTAGCTGGCTTAAAAATAACAATAAAATCATTTTTTGTTTAGACGGTAAAAAAATAAAAGAGAAGTTAGATCTTACAGTTAAAAAAAGATATGAAAGAACTAAAAAGTTAGAACAAAAGCTTGCAAACTTACAAAAATCAATTATAGTGAGTAAGCAGGAAATTATTAGTATTAAAAAAAGCATTATAAAGATTGGTAAAGAATTATATCCATCTTTAGAACGAGCTTTAAGTTTATTAGGTATACAAGTTGTTTATGCCAAGGCTGAAGCTCAGAGCCAATGTTCACAAATTTATTCAGAATTAAAGAAAAAAGGAATTCATAATTTATTTATCTTAACACCAGATTCTGATATTTTAGCTTTCAATGGAGATTCAGTAATTATGAACATTAAAAAAGATATTGCATATGTTCTTAATAAAAAGAAAAGTTTAGATTCTTTAGATTTAACATTAGACCAATTTATAGATTGTATTTTATTATCCGGAAATGATTATCATAAAGGTATTCCAAAAATAGGGCCAATTATATCAAAAAGACTTATTAGTAGGTATAATTCTTTTCTTAAAATTCCTCAGAATTTATTTAGAACTGATCAATTAGAGGTTTTTAAATATCTAAAAGAAAATTATCTTTACTTTTTCAATTTATTTAAGAATCCTCCAGTTTTTAAAGAAATAGATATATTAGATACGCCTTGCGATTTAGTTGCGCTAGAGCAGTTTTTTGTAAATGAATTGGACTTTAGTAGGAGAATTTTAATTCCATTATTGAATATTCTCCTGAAAAAAAATAATCAAAATCTCTTCGAAGAATAAAGTTTATATAAATTTTTAAATTTTTAAATTAGGAGAGCTAAAGAGTAATAGTCGGCGTAATGCTGAGGAAAGTAATCATACCTATTAAGATATCAAGTTACGAGAGTAACTATAATTGGATTAGAAACGAAAGTATTGAAACGAGCAATTATTATCGGGTACAAGTGAATAACGCTTAGATTAATGTTACTTAAAACAAAATGATTCTTACTTTAGGACTCCTTAGTCATTGTAGAGTAATGGTAGCTCTAATGTTTGTGGTGCATTAGGACCAGGTTCGATTCCTGGCTTTGACATAATTGATAAATATATAAAAAATCATCCATATAATTATGGCTGTTTTAATTGATATATTAAAAATATTTAATATTACAACTTTAATAGAACTTGAAGAAGTTATATTAAATAAATTCAATAAAGATTATTTTAAAGAAGATAATTTTCCAGAAAAATTTAGAAAAGATTTTCTTGAATGTTTTACGAAGTTAACGAATAATGATATTTTCAAAGATTTTAATATAGATATAACATTTATTGAAGCTTTATTAAAAAACTACTTAGAAAATATTGAAAAATTTGCTAAATTAGGTAATAACTTAAATTTTGATCTTAGTTCTTTTCTTAAAAATTTTCCCCCAATTGATTTACAAGTAGTAAATAATACTACCAGCAAAAAAAGACTTGTTAGTTCTATAGTTCCACTTTTAGAAATGACATCATTCAAAAAAGAAGAGAATTTTTTTCAGATAAGCGGTTTTTTACCTTTAGAAAAAGAAAAATTAGACATTACAATTATTTATAATTCTAAGAAAAATGTTACTGAAGTAACTTTTTATGAAATAAAAAATTCACAAAAATATTATATTAAAAATTTTGAAATAAGTGGAAAATTACTTGAAAAACATTTTTATTTAAACCAAGGAATATGTAAGCTTGTTCTTATACAAAAAAAATAATTTATATTTTTTTTATATAAAATATTATAAATATATAAGATTATCTTTTTAATAAATTAGAATATTTATATAAGAAATCACCTTGGAGTAATGGTAACTCAGTAGGCTCATAACCTTCAATTCTTCGTTCAAATCGAAGGGGTGATATATGTTTCAAAGGAAAACTAAAATGCATATTAATTTAACAAAAAGGGGTGATTTTTTATGAATATAAATGAAAATAAAATATCAAAATTTAATTATTTTACAAATTTAGTTAAAACTAATAAAGTGAAAGTAAGTTTAGCGATGACTTCTATTTTTGTAGTTTGTTCTCTTATTTACTTTTTTGTAGAGTCTAATAAACCAACTCACAACTGTAATAAGGATCATGGTTTTAATTTTAACTATTATTATGATTTAAGTGGTAAGTTTTTTGAAGCAAATAAACAAATTATTTTAAGCAGTGCTATTATTTTAAGCATTTTTGCTTTTGGTTACTTAGGTTACAGATATTTTTTCAAAGGTTTATCATTGATGTCATTATTAAAAAATAATAATAGAAATCTTAACACATTTCAAGGACTTAAAGTATGGACAACAATGCAAATCTATAAAATGCCATATGTTTCAGAAATAGATGCATTTGTTAGAAAAAATTGTCCAGAATTTATTAGTACACCCGTTAATTTTGTATTAAGTATAGTAAATTGGATTTTTGACTGGACTGTTAGTGGAGTTTTATTAGTTTGGAATAATTGCTATTATTTAATAGGTATTATCTTACTAGGACAATTAGCTTATCTTGCTAAAAAACTATATACGAACACAGAAAAGATAACAAAGATAGAATTAGTTAAACAGACAGTTTATAACCAATATAAAGGAATAATAGACATTTTTTTAGGATTTTTAAACCGATTTTCCAATGCTTTTCTAGTTTCTAGTATAGCAAGTGCACCATCTGCAAGTACACCATCAATGACAAGAACTGCAAATGCACCATCTGCAAGTGCACCATCAATGACAAGAAGTGAAAGTCAATCATTACCTGGAATTAAAGAACCGCTTATAGAAGAAATACAATCATCACAATCATTTCAATGAGAATTGCAGCAGCTTGAATTGTTCTGATTTTATAACTTTAAGAGATTTTATAATGTTAACTTTAACTGATGCCTGGGGGCTTACTAAAGATGAAGCAGGGTCTTCTTTTGGAGATAATGAAGAAGCTTAAGGAAATGAAAACGGTTTAACTAGTACGCTGAGTTTTCAACAGACAATAGAACAGACAATGGATTAGCGGGCTATGGGTTAGACACGTCTAACGTGTGTTACCTAATGGATATGGGGCTTCTTTAGGCCTAGCTAATCCTTTGTTGTTAGTTATATCTGAGACTTATTCTCTTTTAACTGATATATTTGGCTAGAGAAAATTCTAAATACTGGTTTTTTAAAAAAATGATAATTCGGGTAGAGAATTATCAAAATCCCCTTCTTTCGTCTAAAGGCTTAAGGCGTCTGGCTGTAGCCCGGAAAAATCACGTTCGATTCGTGGAAGAAGGATTATGAATGAAAAAATAGCTAATTTCATAAAAAAGAATATTAGTTTTACTATTTTAAGAGAATATTATTCTTATAATGATTTAATAAACACTCTTAATATTTTAGAAGAAGATAAAAAAATAGTTCTTCTTAGAAAAGAAAAATATAATTACAAAATTATTAATTATGATCTAGAAGAAAATATTCTTTTTAGACAATTATTAAAAGGGCCAGTTCCTCTTAGTACTATTACTAATGATACACTTGAGCTATTTAAAGAAAATTGCATTGGAGATCTGATAATAAAGAATAACTTAGTATATGGTATCAATTTAAAAAAGTTAAATATTCTTGAAAAAAAATTAAAAGGAAAAATAAAACTTAGTGATGAATTATTTCTTTTAGAAAAAAGAAGTAAAATAGAAATAAATAAGGAAATGGAAATAATTGATTATAACCTTATTATAGAAAATAACAATTTAAAAGAAAAAGTTTTTAAAACAGAAATTTGTTTATTATTAGAATTTGAAAATTTTAAAACACTTATTTCTACCTTTTTGATAAAAAAAGGATTTGAAATAAGAGTAAGTAAGGAAATTATTTCTTCTTATATGAATTTTGATTTTTTAAATCAAGATGAATTTCATCCAGCTAGACGAAGTACTGATACTTTTTATTTAGATACTGAATCTATATTAAGAACTCAATTAACAGGAGGTCTTTTTGAAACATTAATTAATACTAAAATGAAAACAGGTCGTTTCTTTGAAATAGGCCGAGTATATAGAAATGAAAAGGAAGATAAAACTCATTTATTAGAATTTCATCAATTAGATATACATATTAATGATTCTAATTTGGATATAACACATCTTATTTCTTTTGGAAAGGAGTTATTAAAGTTCCTAAATATTCCAGAAGAAGATATTTTTATAAAACCTACTTACTATCCATTTACTAGTCCCTCTATTGACTTTAACGTGAAAATCAATAACAAAGACTTAGAAGTTGGTGGGGGCGGAATGTTTAGAAAAAATATTTTGAAAAATACTAATCTAATTTTTGATACATCAATTGGTGCAGGCTTTGGTTTAGAAAGATTATTTACTTTATATTATAAGTATACTGGAAACATATCAGATATTTACAAAATAAGAGAAATTAATGATTTATATGCCAGTAATAAAATTTAAAAAAAATAGAATTAATATTGAAAAAGCAAGTAGAATATTTAATATAGAACGTTTTGTAGAAGATTCACTCTTTTTAGAACTGCCATCAAATAGAATTGATCTTTTGTATGATTATTTTGTTAATATTCAAGCTTTGAGTATAGTTAATATAGAATTTAATGAAAAAATAAAAGATAGTTTAATTTCTAATACTTTTGAAACTAGTAATGATATTGATTTAAAAAATGAAATTTTATTGGATTTTTTAAATAATCTTTGTATTAAATATTTTGATAAAAAAACTTTTAAGTACTTCTTAACTAATACTACTATTAATTTAGAGTTAAAAAATTTTAGTAAGAAAGAAGAAAATTTAATTAAATGTATAATATGGCTAATCTTGAAAGAAATATCTTTCAAAAATACTGTCAGAAGTAATACAGTTTTAAATTTGTGTCCAATTATATTACCTATAGATAAAACTTTATTAGAAACAAAACTTAATTACTATAATAAGAACTTTAAAGATGTAGAATCAGTTTGTGGAATTAAAATAAAAGAGAGATCTGTTATTTTACCTTTTTATAGAATAGACATAACTGATCAGGACGAAATAATAGAAGATCTTTTAATTAGGCTAGGGTATGAAAATTTAATTGAAAAAAATCTTAAAGTAAAGGAAAAAGTAAATAGCTGTAATAATGAAATGTTTAGTTTTAAATTGCATGTAAGACGAATTCTACAATCTTTAGGATTACAAGAATTATATCTCAACAAACTAATATCTGCAGATTATGAGGGTATTAGATTGAAAAATGCTTATTCTAAATTAAAAAATACGTATAATTTTAACTTTCAATCTAGTGTAAAGAAGCATATTTTTGATCACTGTACAAATAATTTTTTTACTACGGAAATTTGTAATCAGAATGAACAATTAATTATGTATTGTAATATAGTTAAAGATGATTCTAGTGAAATTTTAAGAAAATTGAAATATTGGGCATTTTTAAAAGACATTGATTTATCTATTTCCGAAGAAAAATATAATAATAAAATGATAACGGAACTTATTATAAAACAAATGTTCTAATGGCAGACTTACTCGAAATATCAGGTTTAAATTATTTATACCATTTTTATAAGAATCTAATTTTAATAACTATATTGTTCTTAATTGGAATCATTCTTTTTGATATATCAAATATAAATTTGTTTACTTCTAATTCTAAACTACATTTATTTACTAGAATTTTAGTAAATGCATTAGAAGGAAATCTGTATATTAAAAATTCAAATTCTTTTGAATTAATAAATTATCTTTTTTGTTATTTATTAATTACACCATTTAATTTTTTTAGAGTTTTTTATTATAATATAATTTTAACAATCTTAAAGATAATCAAAGCCAATAAGTAATGTGAGATAAATATAAAAATGTTATTATTAATATGAAATTACCATCTCAAATAAAAAAGAGTTGTTTACGATGTAAAACTCATCAAATCCATAATCTTAAAAAAATCACTAAAGGTAAAATAAAACCTATGAAGTGGAGTAATAGACAAAAAGAACGATATGGATCAAGAGGAAATATTGGAAGATATTCTAGAAATCCTTGTGAAAGAGTAAAGTTATCAAAAAGACCACATATTTTACTTACTTGTTTAAATTGTAACTTTAATTCTAATCATACAGGTAGAAGAAATAAGAAGTTAGAAATAACTAAAAAGAAATTAATATGATTGAATCAATAATAGAAATAAAATGTAAAAATTGTAAAGAAGACAATAAAGTTTATATTTATTCAAAAACTATCAAAAAATGTGATATTTGTGATACAGCATTATATGAACTTACTGGTGGAAAAATTAGATATCCTAAAGTATTATAATGAAATTTATTCTATCAAAGGTTATTTCCTTTGAGAAAAATAATTTTATTTGTAAACAGATTTCTACTGAAAATACTTATAAATTACAAGTAAAAAATTTAAATTTAGTTAATAAAATTAAAAATTCTTTAGGTGAATATATTCTTATCTTAGAGATAAATAAAAATAATACTGTATCTATTGCAAATAGAAAAAATGCTAGAAAATTATATTCTGAATTAAGTAAATTAGAGTCTTTTAAAAAATATGCAAAAATGGTATTACCTGAAACAGACTATATTTTATTTAAAAAGTACTTCTCAGAATCTTATAATATTATTTTATTAAAAGAAAAAATACCAGATATAATCCTTTTTCTAGAAAAATCTTTGGAAAAAGAAATAGGTTCAAAACAATTTACTTTTTATTATAAATCTTATGGATCAACTCCTTTTTTTGAGTTGAAAAAAGTTTTTTCTAATTTACTTTTAAATTATGATATTACTATTACTTATTTAGGCGGGCATAGCTATAAGTTTAGTAGTAAAGATACTGATTTTTTAATTGTTAAAAAAACTTTAGAAGATATTCTTTGTATTAAGGGAGAATTAATGTTTTTATGAATTATATTCTAGGAATAGATGAATCTGGTAAGAGCGATTTAATGGGAAGCTTAGTTGTTTCGGGAGCTCTTTCAAATTTCTCTGTTGATCATCTTATAATAAAAGATTCTAAAAGAACAGACTTTAAGAAAAGTGAATTGATAATAAATCAATTAAAAGATAAAGTTATATTTAATTGCGAAACTGCTGACTCTGAATTGATAGATTATTATGTTTTTAGTAAAGAGAAAAATTTAAATATACTTCTTATTGAGAAAATCTCTGATTGTTGTGCTTATTTTCTAAATAAATATCCAGGAATAATAGAAATTTATGTGGATTGCCCTATGAATAATGAAAAAAAATTTAATATTTTTTTGACAAGAGCTATTTTAGAAAGATTAGAAAATAAAGAATTAGAATTTAAGCTTATAGTAAAGCATAAAGCAGACGAATTATATAAAATAGTAGCATTAGCTTCTCTACATGCTAAAGTTATAAAAACTAAAGAATTTTTAAAAATTAAAGAAAAAATTAAAAATGAATTTTTTACAGAAATAAAGAATGGAAGTGTTTCGGACCCGCTCTCTATTTCATTTTCAAAAAACTTTCCATTAAATCCCTATACTAGAAAAAGCTGGAAGATATGAATATTATGAAAAAAAGGTTTGGTCAAAACTTTTTAAGATCACCTTTTCACATACAGAAAATAGTAGCTGTTATTAATGAGCACTTTAAAGACGATAGGTTAGTAGAAATTGGACCTGGAGATGGTAGTATTACAAAAAAAATAGTTAACTATAAATTAACTGTTATAGAAATAGATCAAGAAAGAATAATAGATTTAGAAAAAATAAATGGAATTGATATTATAATTAATGCAGATTTTTTAAAAGTAGAAGATCATCTAATTAATAATACTCAATTTTTTAGCAATTTACCATATCATTTAGCTTTATCTATCATTCTAAGATGTAGAATGTTATCTAATTTTAAAAAAGGAATTTTCATTTTTCAAAAAGAAGTAGTAGATAAGATTTTTAGTACGAAAAATAATAGAGTTAAATTTATTTTTAATAATTTTTTTGTTGTAAAAAGAGGATTGGAGATTCCCGGAAACTGTTTTTTTCCAAAGGTAAAGGTACATGGAAAGTTAATTTATGTAGAAAAAAAAGAATCTACTATAAGTTTAGAAGCTATTAATAAAAGTAAAATTTTTTCTAAAGTGCGAAAAAAATTAAAAAATACAATAAATATCCCCTATTTTGATGAAAATATTTCAAATTTACTACTAAAAAGAGTTGAAGAACTTAGTTTTGAAGAGACTTTAAGCCTAATAATTTTAGAAACGAATTGTATATAAAGAATAAACTCATATAAATTATGATTGATTTGTTATATGAACAGTACTTGACGGAGAAAGAGAAAGAGCAAATTCCTTACAGTTTATTTTTATCAAAAATAAAGGAATTGAAAAAAACTAATTTAGATTTATCTGAAGAAAATTTAGTTTTGAATGCTATCTCTATTCTTAAAAAAGAAAGTTATCTTAGTATTTTATTAAATCAGCTTCCAAAAAATGAAGGGAGTTTTATCAGAGTTAAAGCTAAAATTATTAATATTGGAGAAATACAAGAAATTATTTCTAAAGATAATAAAGAGTTAAGTTTAAAGAAACTATTAATTTTTGATGGTATTAAATTAGCTCAACTTACATTATGGGGAAATACTTGTTTTGAAATAGATGAAACTAGCTTATTTAAGACTTTCGATTTTATTGGAAAATCTCAATTAGTAAATTCTAGAAATATAAAATATCATACTATTAAAGTAAGTCAAATAAGTGAATCGGATTCTGATTTAAAAATTAATTTAATAAATATTGCAGATATTAATTTTTTAGAAGAGAATTCTTTAATTAATTTACGAGTTAAACTTGTAAATTATAAAAAACTAAGTTATAGTGGTGATAATGGCGATAAAAATTATTATAAATTACTAGTTGAAGATTTATCAGGTGTTGAAATAGTTACTATTTGGTCTAATAATTTAGAATTAGAATTAGATAAGGAATACTTTATTTTATGTTTATTAGTAAAGAATAATAATCTTTCTTTGAATAAAGAAAAAGGAATACTTTCAATAGAAAAATTAAATCAAGAAAGTCAAATTTATGCGTCTATTTCAAAAGTAAATAATCATAAAATAGATGATCTTAATGAAAAAATAGGAAATTTATATTTAACATTTAAAGCTAAGAGTTTAGTAAAATATAATGAAAATACATTAGAAGTTTACAATTTTGTTGATTCAAATAATCAATTTGTAAATTTAATACCTAGAAAAGTAGATTTAGGACTATTAAAACCAGATTGTACTTATTTATTTAAGAATGTGAAAAGTAAAAAAACTAAAGAAGGCTATTTCAATATTTATGATAATATGTTTACGGAGTTTATAGAATATGAATAATTTTGAGAACATTGAAAGAAGTGATTTAGATAATTCTATTAACAGCGAAGAAATAAAGAATTTTAAGTCTGTAAATAAAATAGTTTTTCAAAAATTAGAAGAAAATCAACTATTAAATATACGAACATTAGTTATGTGTCAGGCAGATGAATTAGTTACAATAGGGTTAACTAAGGCTAGAGCCGAAGCAGTTATAGCAGAATGTAAAGATAATCTTTTTTGTTCATTTCAAACAGCCGAAGATGTATTTAAGTATAGACAAACTAAGAAAAAATTAAAATTTTTTGTATCTTCATTAGATACTTTATTAAGAGGCGGATTAGAAACAGGCGCACTTACTGAAATACATGGTGAATTCGGAACTGGAAAAACTCAAATATCACACCACTTATCTGTTGTTGTTCAAAAAATTGATGAAAATTCAGTAAATGGTTCAGTGGTTTATATTGATACAGAAGGAACTTTTAGACCAGATAAATTATCTGCAATAGCACAGCGATTTGGGCTAGATCCAAAAGAAGTTAGAGAAAATATTTATCATTTACAACCTACTACTGCAGATCAATTATGTCATATAATGGATAGATTAAATACTGAAAAATTTGAGACAGTATCTAATTTAAAGCTAAATAAACCAATTAAGTTAGTGATAATAGATTCAGTTATAAAACACTTTAGAAGTGAATATATTGGAAGAGGAATGTTAGCTGACAGACAACAAAGATTGAGTAGATTTTTAAACACAGTTAATAATTTTGCTTTGAAAAACGATGTTGTGGTAATATTAGTGAATCAAGTTAGCGCCAATCCAGATAGTCTTTTTGGTCCTTCATTAAAACCAGTAGGAGGGCATATTCTACATCATACTGCAACTTATAGATTAGGATTAAAGAAAAGTAAAGGAATAGGGAATAGAACAATGTCTATAGTAGATGCTCCAGATTTACCGCCTTCTTCTGCACAATATACTATTAATGAAAAAGGAATTATGAGCATCCAGAATGAAGAGGACGAAGAAATAAGTGACTAATCTAGTTGATTTTCAGATAACTGAAAAATTAAAAGATCCTTTATTCTTAAGTAAAATTTTTAGTACTAAGAATATTAATATACGAAAAAATTACTTTAATTTAGAAAAAGAAATTTTACAGTTAGATAATAAAATAAATTCTTTTTATGAGAGTAATGTTTTTTCTTCAAAAAAACTAAATACCCTCTTTAAAGAACGGACTATCTTAAAAGAAAAACTTAAAAAATGTTTTCTTCATTGTTTTGAAGATTTTCTCGGGAGACCGGAAGTAAATAATTTTAAAAAGAAAAAGAAATTACTAAGCATAGAGCTAATTAAATTAGATAACCTCACTATTTCTAATAATAGTTTATTTTTATTTCTTAAATTGGAAAGTTGTGAAATTAGAATAGGATTAAATAATGAAGGTAATAACTTTTTAGTTAAGAAAATAAGAAATGATATTAAATTTCATGTTAAGGATTTTCCTGGATCTATAGTTTCTTTATCTAATTCTATTTCGGAAGAAGATATTCAACTTGCAGCTAATTTAAGCTTTTTAAATTCTAAAGGATTTAAAGAAAAAGATAGATATTTTGTTTCATACTCAAAAGGGACTAATGTATTATCTAGAAAAAGAGATGGGAAGTATGTATTCTTTTTTCATTCTCAACGAAATATTATGAGCCGAAATCAAAATTTTGATATAATTGAAAATAAAATAAAATTCTGTAAAGATAAAGGGAAATATTCTTTTTGTAGATTACCTAATTTATTTCTGTTTTCTTTTTTAACTAAAATTGCTAATTATCAAAAAAATTATTAATTAAATTTAAAAAAAACAAATTGATTTTTCTACTTCAGATAATTTAATATTTTTATAATTTATTCGCTCCGTAATTAAATAATAAATCCAAACATTATTATTATTTTCTAAAAAAAGTTTTTTTATTTCTTCTGAATTTAATAGTGTTCCATGAAAATCTAACTTAGGAAAGGTTAATTTAGAATTTAATGGATAATTTTTAAATAAAAAATTATAAAGTTGATCATTTTCTTGATTAAACTTAAGCTGATTTTCTGAGGATAATCTATACTTTGGTTCTATTTTAAAAGATACATTTTTTTCAGTTAAAAAATTAATTATATCTAAACAACTTTCACAATTAAAATAAGTATTTTCTAAATAATCTTTTTTTTGAAATGTATAAAGAGTAATAGGCTCTTGTAAGTATTTAAAGTCTAAGTTCAAGTCATATTTTGGAGCTAGTTTAGATCTTTGTAAGTTACAATTGTCTTCAAAAGAATTATAGCTAGGCTCTTTCTTAACAACAAGAAGCTCCGTCATAATAATAGAATAAATAATAAAAAAACTACTTTTAATACTAACTTTAGATAAGGGAATACTAAGTTTATAAAATTCTTCAAATTCTATATTTGTTTTATCCTCATGAAAAGATAACTGAGATAAATTAGGGATTTCTAAAGCTAAAATTTCAATTATTTTTTTAATAGAGTATAAAGGAAAAGGTTCTTTTAATTTAATTTTTACCAATTCTCTTAAATTTTGTAATAAAATTTCAAAATTAGAATTTCGTTTATAACTTAAAAAATTAATCATATTAGAAGTAACTTAAACTTATTTTTTACTTTTTAAAGGTCTTCTAGATCTAAGAGAAGTAGAATAACATTTTCTGCAATATATATTATTATTTGAAGAAACTTGTTTACAAACTTGACATATTTTTCTCTTTAAAAAATTTTTAACTATTTCTGGTACTACTTTCATGATTTACTTAAAAATTCTTGTCTTTTAAGTCCTTTCTTTTCAGAAAAAAAGAAAAAAGTATTTAATTTTTTTATTATTAATCCTGAAATCAAATTCAAAATCTTTCTTTTATTAATATCTATATAAAATTCTTTAACTTTTTTCTTCACTTCTTCAAAAGTTAATTTTTGTTCACTAAGCTCTAAATTTAAAGAAATAAAAACATACTCAGCCATTTTTTTAATTATCTTATTCTTAATCATAATATAATAATACCTTTGAATTTATATATCTAATTTCTTGTTAAACTTTTTCAAACAAGTATGACTACAATTAGTGAGAATTAAAAAACATTTTTTACAAAATTTATAATCATAAAATTTTAAACTTACTCGTCTATTTTTTCTTTTGAAATAAATTTTATATCCTATAAAGAAATAATATCTACTTAAATTAACATTTCGAGAAGAATATTCTTGCCCTAGTTTAAAATATTCTAAAATTCTAAAATTTAAATTTTGCATTAACGTGCAAAGCGAGAATTGAACTCACGTTTTAAGCTTGGAAGGCTAATGTCTTACCACTAGACGATTTGCACACTGTTCCTGTAAATCACATTGAAACTAATATATTAATTAAAGAAGATTTTATATATTAAATAATTACTCAATAAATTATGAAACTTTTTGAGAAAATTAAGAATCTTGCTAAATTTTTTAATTGCACTAATCTAGATAAAGAGATTATTTCCAATTTATTATCTGAATTTGAAAAACTAGAGCCTGAGTTATGCCAAATTTTAGGAAATATTTCAAATTTAAAAAATTTCATTATAATTAAAAGAAACATAGACATAAAACCTCAGGTTGCTAATGCAGAAGAACTTCATAAAAATGAAGATGCTAAACTTATCTCTAGTGAAAAATTTAAACAAGTAGCATATCACTGTTTATTTTATTTTTCTTCCGATTCTAGATTCTTAAGATATTTTTTAAATTTTACAACTTTATTTACTATTTTAAATTATTTTAATGAAGATTCAAATAAAGATAATTCATTTTTAAGTATAGTTAATGTTAGCCATGGAGAGACAGAAGAATCTTTTAATGATAGTTGGGTAAATAATTTAAAAAATTCTAGTTATATAGATAATTTTAAAATAAGTAAAATTAATCAGAATATTAAAGAAAATTTTCTTAACATTTACGAAATATCTAGTTTAGGAGAGCCTGGTTATAATATCTTAGTAAATCCTACTAATAAATTAATTAATAAACAAAATCAAGAATGTTTTGCCTCAGTTAACTTACTGCTTAATTATTTTAAAGATAAAGATGGCGTAATAGATGTAGGCTTTTTCAAAATTTGTCATAGAACTGTAGGTGCTAAATTTGATAGTTTTATAGACATACCGGGGGGAGGGAATAGTTATTATATGGATAAAAAGATTTTCAGACAAAATTCTTTAATTAGTTCAGCAAGAGAATTTGTAGAAGAAACTACTTATTTACCTTTTTTAGGTAATTTATCTATCTCTTATATTCATACTGAGCTAGATTCGGGATTTTTTAATAATGAAGAAAAAGAAAGAAATGTTATTTATAATTTAGGAATTCTTAAATCAAGTGCAAGTACTTCTTTTTTAGGAGAGAAGCAGTGTAATTATCAATTAATTAATAAAGAATCTTCTAAAGATCGAGAAATATTTAGATATATCGAATTCGGAAATGAAACTATTGGACATATAAACTTCCCTTTTTTAAAAAATTTTAAAACAGCAATTAATAAAATATATCCTACTAATAGTATTTCTATTGGATTAAAATTATTATCTACAATTAGAAAAAAAATTTATTTAAAAGGCGTATTAACTATAGAAGAAGAACTTTTTTATTATGAATTAGAAGAATCTTTTAGAACAAGTGAAGCTATAACTATACTAAAATATTTTTTAAAAGGTGAAAATGAAGATTTACTTCTAAATATTTTAGAATTATCTGATTTAGATTTTTATGTTTTTATTAATAAATTAAGCACTTCGGGGAAAAAGATATTTTTAGAAATAGAAGAAAATATTCCTACACAGTTATTAAACTATACCTTAGAACTTATTGCTAATAGTACATCTAATAAAATCGATAACCACTTCTTAAGAAATATCTTATTTGGACTTGCTGGATTAAAATATTTAACATTTTTAGTAAATAATAATGAAACTGAAATAAAAGAAATTTTAGTTATAATTAATTCTAGAGATAATTTTGATTTACTTAATAGTAGTTATCCCGCAATACTAAATAAGCTTTTATTTTCAAAACATAATTATAAAAATTTATTCAATATCTTTGAAAAATTAGAAGAGCTTATTAAAAATAAACGAATACTAAAACATATGAATTATGATACAAAAAAACTTAATAATTTACGTTACTTATCTAACATTATTATATTATCTTTATTAAATGAAAATAAAGCCATTTTTGAAAAAAACTTGAAAAGCCCTTATGAACATTTTTCAAAAAATCAGATTTTACAAAATTTACTAAAAAATTATGTTAGACCTAATTGTAAAAAACTTTGTCAAAATATAGAAGGGAAAGAAATAGAAATAGAATATCCTATTTTTTTAATCCCCGAAATTTTAGGAAATTTAGAGGAAAGTTTTTTAATCACTATTTTTACTGCTGAAGAAGTAGAAAAAATCTTAAAGAATAAAATTAAGCCTATAGAATTAATTTTTATAACTAGCCCTTTTAAAAAGCTTAAAATAGGTATATTAAATAATTAATATTTTCCACAAGCGTGACAAGGGGCCTGTTTATAAGATTCCATTAAATTTAAATTTTCATTTGTATTAAGTATAGCTTGTTCTGAAATTGAGAGAATTATCTCAGTAATTCTTTCATCTAGTGTTATGTCAAGTCTTTCATTTGAAATAAATTTTGTAATATCATAACTATACTCTAAACACTCTATTGTAACAGACTTTGAAGTTAATACATTTTTAGAAAATAAACGGATAGTCTCTAATAATTTTTTCTCACACTTTAATCCTATAGCCGCCTTATCTATAATATATAGGCCTATCTGCAAATACTGAGATAAAAGATCTCCTTGTAGGCTTTTTGCTAATTTTGTCTTAAATTTAATTTTCAAATCAGAAACATATTGTAGATAATTAAACTCAGAAAAAGGGTTATTAATTTGTACATATTGATCTAAGTCTTTCAAAGTATTTTCCAATTCATAAAAAACTTTATCAAAACTTCCTTTTGAATTTATAGTTTTTAATATTTTTTCATCAGGGCTTTGTTCTGCATCTACAAATACTTGTTTTAATAAACATAACATAGGCAATTGCATTGAAATAATTTCATTAATTATTAGATATAACAGTAATAAAACAAATAGAAAGAATAATTTTATAAAATATTTCTTTTGTTCTCTCTGTTTATAATTAACAAAATTATTTATTTGTATATTGTTCATTTTAATTGATAAAGATATTATCAATTTTAAAAATTAAAAAAATTAATATATTTTTAATAAAATTATACGTTAGTTAAACTTTTTATTTAAAAATTAAATGCCTCTTCCAAGAATCGAACTTGGTTATAACGAGCTTCAATCGTACGCTTTACCATTAAGCTAAAGGGGCTTGACATACAAGGAATCGAACCTTGAACTACGCCATGTAAAAGCGTTGTTTTACCACTAAACTATATGCCAATAATACGTCCAGCAGGACTCGAACCTGCGATCTCTTAGATATAAGCTAAGCGCTTTAGCCACTAAGCTATGAACGTTTATATGAATCCAGCAGGACTCGAACCTGCGATCTTTCGAGTATCGGTCGAACGCTTTAGCCACTAAGCTATGAATTCAATATTTTTTATTAAAATTAAGCATATATAGTTGTTCACAAAAAGATAAATTTAAGTAAGATAAAAATCTCTAACATTAATATATTTTTTATTATATTTGTTAAAGAGCTTAAAATTACTAAAATTGAATCATTACTAAAACCTAAACCTGTATTATATGCTTTACTTACTTGATTTCTATGAATTTTGAATAAAAACTCAGTTATGTACTGAGCCTGATAAACAGAATAACAAAATCCTATAGTTGTTTTCATTTTATTAGGAACACAAGATAATCGGCTAGTCATAAAGAAAAAAGTATTTTCTGTAGTTTTTCTATTCATATAGTCTGCGGGCGAATCTTTAGCATAAAAACTAATAAATTTTTTCTCAAGCTCATCACTTGCGTAAAATTTTACATTATATCTATTACCATATGCAAATGTTCGAGCTATGCCTTCAGCTCCTAAGCTATCTAGTCGGTCTGCATCTTGAACATAGCCTATTACATGATCACTACTTATAATCTTATTAATTTCTTCTTTAGTATGACTAAGTTCTCTCCGCCAGCTCACATTTTCTACTATTTTTAAAACTCTTGTAGAAAGTTCTTCTAAATCTACATCTAGTCCCGAATCCTTAATTGCTGTCTCAATATCAAATGGACTTACATTCTCATATTTAAAATCATTTATATCATGAAATAGAGCTCCAAAATATAAAGATAAAAAATCTTCTTTTGTAAGATATAAATTTTCACTGAAGTATAACTTAAAAGCATTTTTTATAACTCTTTTTATATGTAGCTCATCATGGCTAGAGTCTAGTTTAGACATATATAATAAGATTCTCTTCTGCAAATCTTCTAAGTAAACAATTTCTTCTTCTTTAAATTGAATATTATTAAAATGTAAAATAATAAGCGGTGATCTAAAACTAAAAGGGGAGAAACACGGGAAATGTTTTGAAAATAAAGATGGAAAATCTGTAATTTTTTTGTAAGATTTTGTAAACCCTAAAATATAACTAAAAAATGTTTTAATATTAAAATTAATTAAAATAATACTTACTATAATTGCACGTCCTAATAAAAAGAAAGAAAGGAAAAAGACTAAAATTTTATTATATACAGTGTTTTTAACATAATTTAAATTTTCTTCAATCTTAAAATTTGAATTTTTAAATAAGAAATTAGAAAATCTCTTTATTAATTCAAAAAATAAAATCATGAAAATCATAAAGTAACTAAATTTTGAAAAGAAAAGTTTCGTTAGGGGTGAAATAAATTCTTTTTTTAAGTAAGACTTTAAATCGCCTAAACTTAACTTAGTAATAAAAAATAAAATTTTAAGAAAATAAAATCTAATCATAAAGTATATGAATATGAAAATGATTTATTTCTTGGCCTGCTGATTTTCCTTTATTTATTATAATATTATAATCTTTATTTAAACAATATTGTAAAATAAATTCCTTTAGTTCTTTTAAAATTCTAATGTATAAGATTGAAATTTTTAATAATTCACTATTAGTATCTAGATGCTTTTTAGTTATCAATAAAAAGTGATTCTTTTTCTTAGGAAATAAATCTCTTATTATAATTGAGTTTTTATATTCTTTCACTATTGCCAATTTACTTTTATCGCAAAAAATACAAGCTAATTCATTATTAGTTTTCTTCAAATTCATTTTTTATAATTATATTTTCATTTAGTGTTTTATCAAAATATTCTTTGTTCTTCTTAAACTTATTATCTTGTTTATTATTCTCTTTCTTAGAACTAAAAATTTCTTTAAATAAATTATAATAAGTAAATAAAACAAATGATCCAAGGAAAAATTCACAAAGCATACAGAAAGGGTGAAAATACAATAAATCAAATATATTAGTCATATTAGTAATTTTTGGAAAGGCGAATAATTCTCTTAATACTGATAAATTCTTTTTTAAAGAATTAGGTTCGGTTATTAAATTAAAAAACTTAAGAGATTCTAAATACTGATGATATGGGCCTAACATCATAATAAAATAATTAGAAGCACAGTGCAAAAAAATACTACTATTTAACGAAGAAATAAATGTAGGATTAAACAAAGCAGAGGTTAGAGGTATATGTTTAAATATATTCATTAAAAATGCTTCTCTAAAATTTTCGATAAAGAGCCCCTTTCTAGAACGCCCAATTGGTTCCAACAAACTAAAAAGTATATTTATTAAAAATTGAGCTCTAAACATAGTTTTTGAATTAATTATTAGTTTTCTACTGTTTTTGTCTAAGTCTAAGCTTAATAATATTTTAACCATTAGTCTTTTATTACATTCTTCAACTATTGGGGCTAAAATTAATGTACTTAACAAGCTTTCAAATAATTGAGGGCTAAAAGTCACTGTAAAAAGTTTTATTAATGGAAAATCAAGATTAAACAAATCCGTATAGTAAAATGTATTAAACGCATTTAATACTATAGATATAATATTTCCCGGGAAATAGGCGGGCATATACCAATAAGAAGTTATAATAATACCATAAAGTAATAATAATTGCAAAATTCCAAAAATAATAAAAGAATGATTTAGAAATTCATCTTGAAAATTTTTCTTAATTGTGGAATACTTTTTAGAATAAGCTAATCTAATCAACCAAACAAAGGCTAGAATCATTGCAAAAAATGTGACTAATTCACAATCAAGAAATAATGAAAATATACCAAAGTTAGAAATTAACAAGTTTTTAAGATTTAAAGCAGGAAAATTAAAAAAAATAAAGAATGGATTAAATGTTATTATAAAATAGATAATTCTTCTAAAAATATGGTAAAAGAATGGAATCGTTGTGCCTTTAAAGCTCATAACTCCATTATCATCAAAACTAACCTTAATAACTAAATTATTAAAAAACTTTTTCCCTTTTAAGAAGTATCTTGTACCACTTGGAAAAAAATATTGACTAAGAACCCAAAGAAAAGGACGTACTTTATAAAGAATATCACGAAAAGTAAACCTTTTTAAAAACATAATATCTAAGATACTACTATAGTGTATAAGCTCATAAAAAAATAAATTAAATATTTTCTTAAATGAAAATAGAAAAAATAAGTATAATTTAAATTGCAACGCGCCTATTACTATGTAAATTAAAAATAGATCTGAAAAGCTTTTTAAGATTTTTTTAATTTTTAATTTAGTCTGTTCTTTTTTACAGTCAGAAAATTCAGTTGAAGTTAAGATTTCATAAAGAAAAAAACAATTACTTAATAAAATATCAAAGAAGAATGGAAGTAATCTCATAGGCGTAGGCACTCCATCTATATGACAAACAATACTAATAATACAAATTTGAAGAATTTTTACAGACATAAAAATATCTGAAATTGACAAAATACTAAAATAATATTTATCCGCTTGAGTTAATTTTAAAAAATTAAGAAAATTATATTCAGAATTAAGAAAATCAGAAAAAAAAGCGAAAAAAAAAGCGAAGATAACTACATCAAAAATTATACTAAAAATTTCCCTAGGTTTTATTACAATTGTATTAGGTGTTTGATCCCAATTTTTAAAAATATTAGTTAGCCAGAAGAAAGGCGCCCTCGTGCTAGTATATAGGGAAAGAACTGTAATGTCATACCAAAGCCGCGTATAAAACCGTGTTAGAATTTGTATAATATCAAACTTAACATATCTTACAAATATTAGATAAATTTTTATTATAAAATTAAAGAATTTATTTTTAAGGTGTATATTATAAGAAAAAATGTTATTCACAATAGTCTCTAAATAAGAATCGTCTTTATAATGGTAATTTGATCCTTTAAATTTAGATTTTAACAAAGAATAATTAAAACACTTACTTATTTCTTTTTTTAGGCTATTTTGACTCATTAACTTAAACTTATATTTAAATCTATAAAGATATTATATAAAATATTGGAAATTTGTTTTTTTGCAAAAATAGGACAGTCCTCTTGTTTTATTAAAATATTATCATTATTATTTAATTTTCGCTCTTTTTTTAGTTGAAGTACTTTTAATTTAAAATTATGACATTCTTCTAACTCAATCGCATCCTTAATCTTAAAAGTAAATTTAGTATTAAAATTACTTTTTGAGTTAGAATATAAGTTAAATATTTTGAAAAAAATACTTTTCAAACAAATAAAAGTATTTAAATCAACATGTTCTTTTAATATTGACACATTATTAATAAATTCTTCTGAAGAATATGAAATTTTAGAATTTTTCATAACAATTGGACACCATCTAGGAATTTTATTCTCAAGTCGAATTTTTGAATTAGCCATAAGTATAATTCTAAAAATTGGAAAAAAAGTTAAATTATAAAATTCTTTAAAGTTTTTATTAGTTAAGTAATTAAAAAAATTTTCTAATTCTTCAGAACTAATTTGTATAGTATGTTTTGATAAAAAATTTTTTAATTTGTTTTTTTTAAAAAACTGTTTAAATTCATTTCTATAGTAAATACTGCCTATTGCAAATAGTAACTCATCTAACTGAATAATTTTTTTTGATAACGCTTTTGAACATTTATTTTTTTTCTTAAGATTATTAATAGACTGTTTAATAACTTGTAAAAATATTTTTGAATAATCTTGTAAAAAATTTTTAAATAATAAAGTAGCCTCATCTATTTTCATATCTTCAACTTTCATTTGATAACATAATAAAAAAATAGAAAAAAATTTTTCAAAATCTTTTATGATAAAAAAAATTTCTTTCTTTGATAAATATTTTAGTCTCATTTTAAACTGTAAGGTATGAATTATTCATTTTCAAAATCAGAACACTATAATAATGAAGTGCACCATACCAAAGCTTAGCACAAAAAAGTATTGTGTGATAAGATATTTTTTCTTCAAAAGAAGAAATTCTTGCTTTGTAACATTTTCCTCTTATTAGACTCCACATAAAAAAAGATGATTTTAGTTCTAAGCCTTTTAGTATATACCAAGAATGATTTTTACCAATTTGTTCTTCAAAAAATTTTTGAATTTGATTGTTAAATAGTTCTTCAACCTGTACTGGAATAAATAAATTTAACCATTTTCTTTTTTCTGTTTCTGTTTCATAGAGAGTTTTAAGCGATTCGAATAATTCACCTAAATTAAAATTGGTCTTTACCCTTCTATAAAACATTATTATTAAGCCTAAGCCTCCGTTATTTATAATCCATAATATTGTTTTTAATATAATTGTGGTAGGTATAAAAGTATCTAAATATTGAGATATATAGTCAGATATATAGTTCGTAATCCACATACTAAGCAAGAAAATTGGGACTGCAACGGTTACTTTAACTTTTTCGATAAAAATAGCCATACCTAAAATATAGAAATAAAAGAAATGAAAAATTTTTCCCGGTGAATAAAGATAAATATTAAACAGAGAAACAATTAGTGAATCTCTAATTGGGCGTAGTATAGGCATTGTATCTAGTATAGGCGCTAGCTTAGTTGCCAATGCTCTATTTAGAGTCATATATTTTGCAGAAAAAAATTTTATAGTATTAAGTATTATAGAATGTATGTCTGCGTTATTAGTAAGGATCAATCTTAGACTTCCTGCAACTGGGCTAAGAAAATAGTGATTTACGATATTTAAAATAGCGTTCTGAACAAGAGGAGCTAGAAAATAGTGATTTACGGTATTTAAAATAGCGTTCTGAACAGGAAGGGCTAGATGAAATCTAAGTCTTAAGGCATTTAATCTCTCATTTAGTGGAATAACCATTGTTCCTGTTCTTCTTAACTCCAATTGAAAGCCCTGTTTTATAGCTCGCTTATTCTGTGAACTAGTTACTTCTATAAGAGGCTCTATTTTCTTAAAATTTTCAATTATATTTTTAATATCTTCAAATAAACTTAATGCTATCACTTGTGATCCGCTATTAAATTTATTACCTAATCTTTTTCTTAATAAAATAGCTATCACTTCTGAATGAACTTTATTTTTGCTACAATTTAGCCTTTGGAAATCAATAATTGTTTCAGCACAACTTGAATATATGACTGAACTTATAATTGTTATTAAAAATATAATAGGTCTTTTAAAATAAAGTTTTAATGATTCAAGAGTAGTAGTAGGGCCAGGCGGCAGGCTATTAGCTAGGCTATTAGTAGTAGGAGCAGTAACAGACTGTAGATCATATATATTGCTCAAAATAACAAAATATATAAAAAACTTTCGACCTATGGTTTTCGCTTCTCTTATAGTAAGATCGCGATCTTGTGGGGCGTTTTCAATTATATGTGAAAATAATAAATGCAAAAATTGTAAGTCACCATTCTGAGAAATCAAATTAGTACTCTGACTAGTATAGACTTTCGCATTTTGAAAAAGAAGAGCTAATTGTGTAAAGTTTGCTTCTTCTGAGAGGTTAAGTGGCCTTATAATTTCAGCATTTTTTTGTTCAAATCGTTTAAGATTCTGCTGACCTTTTTTTATAAAGTTTTTAAGCTTGCCTTTTAATATCCATAGTTTATAAATTAAAAAAAGAAAATGTTTTACAATATAACTGTTTGAAAATATTATGCTTATAGTAACACCAAAAAGTAAACATATTATTAAAGTGAACTTTGAACACAAGTTAATAATAAACATTAAAAATCTTATTATATAACAAATAATATCATAAATTCTAAGTTTTTCAAAAAAATAAAATCTTAAACTTTTTTTAATAATTGAAAAGGAATTTTCTGGAGTTTTAAATCTTAAAAACTTTTTTTTTTTAAAAAATCTATGAAACCCCCAAGTTTTGATGCTATAACTTTTAATACATTAAAAAAACTAATGTTAAATAAAAATAAACTTATTAATATCAGCTCGCCTAAGCATAATAAGTAATATTTATAGTTAAAATTTATTTTAATTGAGCTAAAATAAGTAAATACTTGAAAAGAAAGAATAATTGAAATAACTATAAGGAGTATAAGTTTAAAGATTATATCATATGCTAAAAATAATTTCTTCTGAAGATTTGCTAAATTTAATAAGTCTTTTCTATCAGTAAAAATAGATTTTATTATAAATATTAATGTTATTACACTTAAAATTATAGCAAAGAGCTTTTTTATATTATTTTTAAGGTCATCTCGCTCTGTTAATATTGAGCATGACGATTTATGACTACCTATACCTCCACAACAAGGTAAAGGAGAATTAGATAAAGTAGTCTTATAATAAAAAGATTTTATAGAAAATAAAAAAAAGGTTAAAATAACAATGCATAAACTAAAATATGAAAAAAAGTTGATATTTTTCCATTTAAAATCTTTATTTAGATTTTTATTTAACTGTAAATTGATAGTCATATTTTTTTAATATAATAGTTCATATTTTTTTTAATATAATAGTTCATATATTTCGTTATATCTATTTTACTAAAACAATAGCTTTTCTAAGAATCCTATCATTAAACTTATATCCTAATTTTATAATATGCTTTATAGTTATATTCTGTAAAGAAATATTAATTAATTCTCCTTTTTGGTTCTGATCTATTTCGTGTAATAAAAAATTATATTTTTCATCTATTTCTCCAAAAGATATAATATTATTATTATAAATTATATCATTTATTTTTTGCTCTAAAATTAAAAACTTAAAATCTTTTTTATTATCAGGAAATTTTATTTGGTCTAATATTTCTTTTTGTTCTATAACTTCTAAAAAAAAATTATTTTCTAATTTAATTTTTTGAAATGAGGAATAATCTTTTTCTTGTATTAATTTTTTTTCTAATAATATAATCTTCTGATTAAAAGAAGTTTTTAATTTAAGAAAATCATAATTTAATTTAGCAAAAATAAATTTTGATAAAGCAAATTCAACTAACATTATTATATATTATTTTAATGAAAAAGAATTTCTTTTAATTTTTCTTCTTCTTATTCCATTAGAAAGGAACTTTTGATTAGGCCCTGACTTTTTATAAATCCGACGACCTGCTTTTACTAATCTAAAATACTTAGAATTGTTTTTGACTTTCGCCCACTTAATTTGTGCTTCTGCTCCCATGTTTACTGTATATGTTAAAAATATAAATTAATATGTACATTCTTATATATAATATGAATTTTTTTTTATTAAAACAGAATATTTTTGATTTATACGACAAATTTAAAACAAATTTAATTAAAGGCATATATATTAATCTTTTTACTGGAGTTATAATTATAGAATCTAATTCAACTGTAGATGAATTATTAAAAGAAATGAATATAGAAAAATTAGATACAGAACAGTTGCCTTCTTTTTTTACAAAACTTGATATTAAATTCTTTCATTTGTAATAAATGTATGAGTGAAGAATCATTTTTAAATATAATTATTAAGAGTTATATTATATTTTTTCTAGAAAATACTTATTTTTTAATTAATTTAATAATTAATGTACAATTAAAAAGTGGATTTATTGATCTCTTGTACTATATAGGCCCTACAAGTTTTATAATTTTAAGTCACCTTCAATTAAAAGAAATATTTTTTCATCTCTTGCTATTAAAAGAATTAGTTTATAATAGAGAAATAAAAAAACATTTACGAAATTTAGAACTGATTATATTTTTAAAAATGAAAAAAACTAACAAAATAAAATCTATAAATTCATTCAAAGCAAAGTATATTTCATTAATAATAAAATTACTTTTTCTGTTATCTGTATATTGTTCAGTTTTTCTTGTAAAATTAATTCAGGCTAGTAGCTTAAAGATGATTTTCCATTTAACAGAACGCTGGACTTTTTTTAAATAAATAAATTGTTAAAGTATTGCGTTAAAAATTTTTTTGATGATATCTCCCCTTTAAATTTCTTAAATACTTCTTTCAGACTTAATTCTTCCAGTTTAGCTTGTTTAATAATTTTTATTAATTTTTGTTTATTTACTCTGCTAACTTTTTTTAGTAAGTCATTAGATAAGTTTTCTTGTAGATATGATAAATCTATTAAATTTTCTTCATATTTTTTTAAAATTAAGCTTAGTAATTTATAAATATTCTTACTAACATTACATAATTTTTCAAAATTTGAATTAAAAAAATTTAAAAAACCTAAATTATTACTATTTATTTTTTGTTTGAAAAAATTTAATAGAGTCTCATTTTTTGGAAATTTATTCTTCTGTATTAATCCTAAATATTCATACTGTTTTGTATAATCTATAAAAGGTCTATTACTAATATTCTCCCAGGTTACCGGTTCTAAGTCAGTCTCTACATGCATTCTAGAACACCCTTGTTTTAATCTTTTAAATTCAGTTAAGGTGTCCGTAATACTTCCTCTGGTAGAAGAAAAATCATATTTTAAATAATTTTCTAAAATTAAATTTAAGTTTTTTGAGATTAACTTATTATTTTTAACTACATAATAAAAATTATTAACTTTATGAAAGTTTATACAATCTATAAATAATTCAGGAGTTAATTCTTTATTTACTTCATTTTTAAAATTAGTTATTTCATTCTCTAACTTGTCTAATCTAAGTATTTCATATTTTATTAATTTTTCAGTATTCTCTAACTTATCAAGTCCTTTTATTTCTAAAAGAGAATTTTTATACTTGAAATTAATATCTTGTCTTATACTACCTTGAAAGCTTTCTAAACATAATTTCTGATCAAGAAAAAAATTAAATTTTTTTATATTAGTTATTACAGTTGAAATATCTTTTATTTTTAAAAAAATCGGGTTGGTTACTATTTCAAATAAACCAATAGAACATCTAGTAGTATCTAGTTTTTTATTTTTTATTTTAGATGAATCTTCTTCTAAATATACTTCTTTTATTGGTAAATCATAAATTAACTCATTATTATCAGGATTAGAAATTAATATTGTTCTTTGAAAGCCTGTAGGGATAGAGCCATCATATACATGTTTTCTCATTATAAAACTCTTATAATTTATTTGTAAATTTAGAATATTACATAATCTTTTACATAAACATAATATAAAATTATTAAAAACTGGCGGGGCCTCATCTAATTTATATAAATCATTAGAAGATTTAAAGTAGTTATTTTTCCTTAAAATAAATTTATTATTAATTTTCTCACATCTTAAAATAGATTTGATTTCATTTTTTTTAGGATTTAATTGAAAATTATTATCTCCGAATGAAGTAAAATATTTTTGTACTAGTTTAGTTCTATTTTGAAACTGTTCTAACTCTAATTTACAGATTTGTTTATGAATTTCGAGTCCTAAACTAATTTCTATGGTGTCAAAATTCATAATTATATTTTAAGTAATAATACAAGAAAGTATCAGAATAGTTAAAGTTATTTAAATCTAAACTTAATTTTTTTAGGTCTCGCCCTGTTTTATAAATATCATTTCTCACTGAGCCTGTGGGACAAGAAGAAGTTATAATTATTTTATTATTTTTTCTTAAATTTTCAATTTTACTCAAATTTTGTATATTTATATGGCCTAATCCAGTTCCTTTTATTACTATAATATAATTTTTAGCATATTTAATAAGATTATAATCAAAGTATCTATCATCTATAAAAATCACATTATTTATACTCTTATTTAGATTTTGTAGATAATTAGTATTAAAAATATAATTGATGAAAAAATGTTTAGAACTATATTTTATTTTAAGAAACCAATATTCATTTTTTGATTTAAAACTATCTCTTGTAAATGTATTATACTTATAAACGAACTGAGGATAATGTAAAGTTGCTGTGCCGGATTCATCAATTCCTAATAAATACACTCCAAAAGATAGTATGCTATCATTTTTTACTATTTTGTTCATAAAATTTAATATAGAGGCTTGCTCACATCCAGGTCTTGCAGGACTTTTCATTGCTCCAGAAATTATAGTTAATAAAGTAGAGTCTTCTAAGTGTAATTTTAAATAAGCACTTAAATCTGCAAGTTTGTCGGTTCCAAATAAAATTAAAGTAGGCCCCTTTATATTTTTTCTTAAATTTAAAATTTCTTCAAAATCTGAATCATTAGTATTTTCACTTAATTTACTGACTTTAGTTTCAACTATGTTAAATTTTAATTTTTTCTTAAAAATATCATTATTTAACTTGTTAATATATGATATCGTTTTAAGATTGTCGCAACTAACTCCAGTAGATAAACTGCCCCACGCTGAAATAGTTCCCCCTGCTAAAATTATAGTAAATTTATTTTTTGAATTAGAATAATTAGAATAATTATTCTCTGGTTTTTCTATATCTTCAGCCAATAATAAAGGCTCTAGATCAGTTTTAGATTCTTGATAAATATACCCTGCTTTAGTTATTTTCATATCTAATATGCTAAGTATGGGATTCGAACCCATGATGTACATTTCTGAATAGGCGATCTTAAGTCGCCCCCCTTCGACCACTAGGGAAACTTAGCTTTTATATTATAATTTATTTATTTCTTCTTCTAATATATTATAATTGTCATTAAGGAAACTTATTAAATCAGTTTTTATTTCTAAATCTTGACTTTCTAAAACATAAGTTTTATAATATCCAGTTACTGTATTTTCTTCAGAATTAAAAGTAACTGTTGAAAATGGAAAATATTTTTTATCCTCTCTATAAAATTTTTTAACTATTGTTAAAACAGCTTCTATTGATTCATTTTCTCTTAAACTTAATAAATAATACTCATTATCTAAAACTGTTACTCCATCTGCAATTAAATCTTTTGCAAAATAATCTTTTTTTTCAGAAAAGTTAAGAGTTAATGTTCCCTCTCCATATACTGGAATGTATTCTAAAATATTAGTTATTTCTCTATCTACAAATTTTGTATTATTCTTTAATTTAAGACTAGAAACTTTATAATTAGATGCAGTTTTATAAAGAGAACGTCTAATGAAATTTAAAAAATTATTCTTAAAGTAACTAGTAAATTTAGATATAGTTTTAAAACTAAATTGTTTTTGGTTCATACTCTTCGTCCTCTTCGTCCTCCTTTTTTTCTTATTTCACCATGAGCTACAGGTGTGTTACAAACAATCTCACCTATTGTAAAATGGTGAGTAGGTAAATTTTTTAATAATGTTTTAAGAGCTAAAGTTTTTTGTTTACTATAAACTCCACCTACATTTCTAAAATAAATACTTACCTTTGTAATTTTTTTATCTAATAAATTTTGGATCATTTTCTCCCAACCAACTAAGGCAATTTTTTGACTTTTCTTCTCTCTTCCAGTTTTTGTATAAAGACCACCTGAAGATGAAAAAACTCTCTGCGCTCCAGTCATATCTGTTACTGTTAAAAAAGTATTATTTTTTTTAGCGTATATAAAAATTTTAACTTCTTCAAACTTGTTCTCACTCATCTTTTTTTTCGTAATCGAAATTTTCAAAATCTAGTAAAGATTCAAATTTTAAGTATGACTGTCCATTAAAAAGAACAACTCCGGCTTCACCTAAAAATAACTCTTCAAATTCTTTTGTATCTAATGCTGATTTTAAAGTATTCATATTAATTTTATTAGTCATTATTTATTAATATAATTATCTGTTTCTCTTGTTCTAATGTTAAAAGTTGAGAAGGGCTTTTTATCCTAATATCATTTAATTTAACATGTCCATGAGTTATTAATTGTCTACTATGTTTTAGAGATTTTTTACATAATCCAGAGATTATAGTTTGAGTTCTTCTATTTAAAATTTTTTCTATAGTAACATCTAATAAAGACTCGTCTTCACTTAAAATTCCAAGTCTTATTAGTTTATCTTTAACAATACTTATTTGATCAAATTTAGTTTTTTTAATTTTAGACAATTTAAAATATACTCTTTGTAATTCTAACTTATTTCTTAAACCATAAGTTATAGTTAATTTTTTTTCTTTTTCTAAAATTATCTTATTCCATTTAGTTAATTTTTTGATTAATTTTTTACTCATTTCTTTTTAATTACAATTCTTTTATTTTTTCTACCAGTATTTTTACTTTTTTGATGTCTTACTTTATGCCCTGCTTTATGTTGTCGACCTCTATAATCTTTTATTTTTTTCAAGAAATTTATATTTAAAGCTTGTTTTTCTTTTAATTTATCACTTAAATAATGTTTTCCATTACTGATATCATTAATTACTGGTCGCCCTACATTAAAAGTACTTAAAGAAGAAAATAATAAATTATCTATTATTTTTGATAACTGCGCTAATTTATCTTTAGGAATATCTTTAATTAAAACTGAATCTTTTAAATTTAAAGTTCTTGCTAAAATTTTTATTAAATTTATTCCTAAACCTCTTATATTCTTTAATCCTGCAATAAAGTTTTTTTTAGACTCTATATTATAATCTGAAATAATTGTTATATCTCCGCTCATATTTTTAAATCAGCACTTTTCTTTTTATAAGGCTTATATTTTTCACTTAATTTTTCTGGAAATGCTTCACAAGAATTAAGTTCTTTTAGTACTATTTCAAAACTTTCTTCAATTTTATTTTGTAAGTCTCCAGTAAATCCTGTTAAAATACTCTTTCCAGATGAATATAATAAAGAAATTATTTTTAATTCAGGCCATGGCTTAAAAAAGAAAGCTGGGAAAATTTCTCTGCTATATTCAGATCTATGTTTTAAATGAGCTTTCTGAAGAATTTTATAGAAATTAATTTCTTTTTCCGGTAATTCAAAAGCAAATACTAGATTACTTATTTTATATTTTTCTACAACTACTTCTAAATTAGCTAATTTAAAAAATCTTAATAAGTACTCTTGATAATCTTTAATATTTTCTTTTAAAATAGTTTTTAAACCTACTAAAACAACAGCACCGGTATTAAAAATTAAAAAGGTAAACTTTTCTTTTGATTTTTCACTTTTAAATTTATAAATTAAACCTGAAAATCTTTCTTTATAGGCATTATTAAATCCTTGTTGTTTCAAATTTTCTTGTAATAACATTAAATTTAATTTTTGATTAATATAAAAAGTTAAAACAGCATTTGTTAATCTAAATCGTCTATCCCCATATTCTGAAATTAAATCTTCACAATATTTTTCCATTTTATGATTTTTAATTATTTCTTGAAATTCTTTCTCTAATAGTAATGCTTTTCCAGTATTATCCAAAACAGGAATTTTATTTGTCATACGCTTTGGGCCGGAGTCGAACCGACCTTGACTTACGTCATTAGTTTTCAAGACTAACATTCAACCACTCGAATATCCAAAGCTAATTTAGTTTTATCTTATAAGAAATATCTTTAAACTGAGCTAATATAGCTAAAAAATCATCTAATGAAGCATAAGAAGTTATAAAGTAAATATGTTTTCTTCTTAAAATTTTATAATTGTTAAGAGTTCCAGATCCTCGTCCGCATGGACTTCTTCTTAAACTAATACTTTTTTTAACGTTTGGAAATGTAATAGGATTATTAATTTTAAGATCTTTTTCTTTTATTAGGTTTCTTAAAATATTAAGACTAGAATCCAAAGATTCAGTTATTATTTTTCCTAATATTTTCATTAATCTGTAGTTATATTTTCTACAGGTAATTCTAAATCAATTGAAATATTTAAATGCTTTGTAATAGCATCTAGTTTTAAATTAAAAGATGTTAATAAATCTTTAATTTCTTTATTAAAATTATCTCTTGGTTTAAAATCTCTTGAACCAGTTGTTGCTGATTTATCAAATTTTATATCTCTAATATCTCCTCTACTAAAGAATTTTTTATCTCCAAATTTATTTGATCTTTCATTTGATCTATCTCCAAATCTTCTATTTTCTCTTGGTCTATCTCCAAATCTTCTATTTTCTCTTGGTCTTTCAAAAGAACCTTCTCTTGGTCTATCTCCAAATCTTCTTTCTCCTGATCTTTCAAAAGAACCTTCTCTTGGTCTATCTCCAAATCTTCTATTTTCTCTTGGTCTATCTCCAAATCTAGTATTAGATGATCTTTCTTCAGATCCTCTATTTTCTTCTATATTTTTATTTAAATTTTCTATTTCAGTCATTTTCTTTATATTATATTATAATAACAGGTGTCTATATATATTATTATAAAAACACCTGTTATTTTTTAAGTAAAAATTACTATTTTACTTTTTTTAACTATTCTACTTCAGAAATAGCCGCTGTATAATCTATGATAACTCCCATTGCTAGAGTATTAATTCCATCATTAATTGTAACTCTACTTAATTGCTCAATACAGTTATCTCCTTGCGGACTTACTATTGTTGGCTTTGTAGGCTTCAATTTAATTATCGCAATTCTTCTTGCAGGAACATATCTTTTTTCCTTCTTCCCTTCTTTTATTGGAATAGTAGTACCCATAGCTCCTTTAGCATCTTGTATAGAAATAATTTCTTCTACAACTGCTGAAACTCGTCCAGTACTGATATATACTTGTACATCAGATTTATGACTCAATTGAAAACCAGCTTCTACTTTTATTTTACAAATAAAGCTATCAGCTAACTTTGGAGCTCTATTTAATTCACTAATTAAACTATCTTTTGTAATATCTTCTTTTTCTAGTTTCCCTTTGAAAGAAAATCCTACAGCATCATTAATTTTAGCTTCAGAAATAGTTTTTCTATCAGATTCAATACTTTTAATTTCTATTTCTTTAAAAGATGGTTTTACTATAACTTTCATTCCAGGTCTAAATACTCCAGATAAAATTGTAGCTGTTAAAATTAATCCTTTTCCAGCTGGTTGGGCTAGTCCAGTTAATTTTGCAACAGCCGGATCTTCATCATTATAAGCTCTAGCTTCTAAAGTATCTATAGCACTTAATAAAGTCTTCCCTTTATACCAGCTAATTTCTGATGCTGGTGTTTCTACATTTATATCATTAAACGCAGAATATGGAATAAATTCATAAGGAATCGCTCCTCTAGTCTTAATATGTTCAATATCATTACTATAATTATTTTGTTTTAAAACTTCAGTATAATTTCTAACTATATTGTTATATTTTACTTCGTCAAACCCAATTTCATCAATTTTATTAACTCCTATTATTACTTTTTTAACTTGAAAATTTCTTAATAGCTTTACATGTGTAACTGCATTAGGCGCTTTATCAAACATTTCATCAACAGTCATTCCAGCTTGAATAAAATCAGAAGCTGAAAGTACTACAAGTCCATATCCTACTTGACTCATTCCATGAATAGCATTTTTTTGAAATAAACGGTGTCCTGGACAGTCAACTATAGTAACTATCTTGTTTTCTGTTTCGAATTCTCTAGTTTCAGTACTTATTGTTACTCCTCTTTCTCTTTCTTCTTTGTTTTTATCCATTACGAAAGCTAATTTGAAACTTTTTTTATTTAAAGATTCAGCATATTTTTCATGAGAATTAATTTCTTGCATAGTTACCTCTCCAGTTAATAGTAATAGTCTACCACAAGTGGTACTTTTTCCACTATCTACGTGTCCTAAGATTGCTATACTAATACAACCTTTCTCTTTTCCAGATTTACTAATTCTTGTGTTATATTTTACATTCATTTAATATTTTCACCCCGTGACAAAAATTCTTCCAATATTACAGACTTTATATTTTTATTAGTATTAGAATAACCAGAACTCTCCATTGATAGTTCAGCTCCACCTTTACTTGCGCTTAATAAAGCGTCTTTTAAATCAGTTAATTCTCTTAAAGGAATCATACCTATTAATTCAAAAGTATCATTATTATATTCAGTATTAGTAATAATTGATCTTCTTTTTAATAATTCTTTCTGTATATTTTCTTGATATTCGTAAGTACAAATAACACTAAATCTATTTACAGGCTCTAGAATTAATTTTTCCACATCAGCTAAACTTTTTTTTACACAATCTTTGATAGTAGGAATTATTTCAGTAGGCCCTCGATGCATTTTATCTACATGTAGATCACAATCCTCTAAATTAATATCTAAACCAACAATAGGACTATTAATTAAAAAACCTTTATTACTTATTTGTTTTAGTGCACTTATTGCATGCTCTTTAATATCATCAACATATTGTTTTCCCTTAACATTATTTCTTAAAATATTCCCATCATAAATACTCCAAATTGACTTAATAAAATCATTATCGTATCCTAGTTCTTTTAAGCTTGCTTCCGCATATTTTAATTTAAATGTTGGAACTGATGACATAGCATATAATTTATCTGCTACTTCTTTTTCTATAACATTAACTTTTAAGATAATATCATTATGCCCTCTAGGGCTTCTAGCTGAAGCAGAAATTCCATTAGATTCTATCATCTCTCTATATCTTAATTTAAGATCACCAATAATTAATTCTATATTATTATTATTTTTAATTCTATCAAGTTCTACTTCTAATTGCAATTTACCAACACCTTTTAATACATATTCAAAATGAGTACTATCATATTCACTTTGAATAGTCCCATTTTGTTTTACTAAATTAGCTATCACTTCTCCTAATACGCTATCTTCCTCTCCATTTTTAGCTTTTATAGTAACTGTAACTACTGGTTCTTGAGTATATTTTATATTATCAAAAACTGGAAAATTATCTTTACTACTAAGTGTACAACCTAACTCGACTTCTTTTAATCCTTGAATTAATCCACAAGCTCCTGCTGGAACTTCATCAACTTCTATAAAATCTTTTCCCATTGCCAAGTTAACTTTATTAATTTTTATTCCGTTTTTACCATTAACATAGATCATATCACCTTTTTTTAAAGTCCCACTCATCACTCTAAAGTTTACAAGAGTTCCTAGATTTTTGTCGAAGTTTATAAAAGTAACAATTCCAGAAAATTCTCCGTCTTTTGAACAATTAATTAAATTAGGATAATCTTTAGTTAAAACTTCAAAATCTTGTTCAATAAGTCTAGTTTTCCACATTGCTTTTAATTTAGAATTTTGAGATTCTTTAGGTGAATCAAAATAATCTAAAACTAATTCCATTACTGCTGTACTTAAAGGCATATCTCTAGCTAAACTTGCATGGTCTATATCTACCTTATTTACCGCTTGTATAATATGAGTTAATCCTCTATTATTTAATTTTAGACTTTGAGAAGAAAATCCCCATTTATATTTTCCTGAGCCTAATATAATGTTTTCTTTTGAAAATGAAAAATAATTGCTTACACCAGTAATAGACATGATTAATTTATTTACTTTAAAGATATTTTCTTGTAATCCTTTTTTTATCTCAGCCTGGTCTCCACCTTTCTTTGCTATTAATTTATCTAATTTATTAACTACTAGCCCTAATTTTAGATTTTCAGCTAAAGCTTGCTTTACTACTGTAACTGTTTGAGGCTTCATTCCTTCCGCCGAATCTATCACTAAAAGCGCATTATCCACTGCTTTTAGCCCTTTACTTACTTCTGCATTAAAATCACTATGGCCTGGAGAATCTACTAAATTTACTACAAAAGTTGTAGAATCTTTTTTAGAAGTATATAGATAAGATACAGTTGCACTATTAATAGTTATCCCTCTCTTAGCTTCATCTTCATTATAATCTAATGCTGTAACTGACTTTTCACTAATTAGTTTTGCCTCTGTTAATAAAGTATCAGATAAAGTAGTTTTTCCATGATCTACATGAGCCATTATGCAAAAATTTCTTATCTTTTCTCCTTCTTTAAAAACATTATTTATTATCTTTAAAGTCTTAGTATCTATTTTAAAAGCCATAAATTTATAAGTTTAACTTAAGCATTAGCTGATTCAACAATATTAGCTACTTGTTTCTTCTTACTTAAAGCAATACTATTTCCATCATTTTTTGATGCATAAATAATCTCAATTGATAATAAATTCTCTATTTTATCTTTTACTTTTCCTTTTACAGATAATAAAACAAGATTACTTAACGTATTAGTAATAATCTTTTTAGGAGAAACATATACTAATTTACTTATTCTATGCCCTCCAAATTTTAAATTTCTAACGTTTTCCCAAATTATAGCATTAGTAAATGCTTTTAAAAAGACATCTATGGGATTTTGTGATGTTTTCTTGGCAATAATATCTAAAGTATTACATAAAATTCTTAAAGCTAATTCTTTTTTTCCTGAATTATAATGAAATTTCATTAACTTATTAGCAACTCTTATAAAAAAATTATTATAAACATTAGCATCTTTTTTATTTTTTCTAATTCTTTTTAAATTTAAATCACTTTCTAAAAAAATATAATTAGATAAACACTTCCATTCAAGAGTTTCTTCTAATTCTACAGGGACTTTATAATCACAAAGATACTTATGTAGTCTACTAATGCTCATATCTTTTGTTTCTTACCTCTTACTAATTCTTTTAAAGAATATTTTCCTACTTTTATTACTCTAGTACTTACTGTAGGCAAATCTCCTATACATTTTCCTAAAGGGCCTCCTTGTCCTTCAATTAAAACTACATCGTGCTCATTCACAAAATTAGTTGCTCCGTCTTTTGGTAAAAACGTATTTAATAATCTTTTATTATGATTTAATTTAATCTTAACACATTTTCTCTCTCCAGAAGAAGGGTTTTTAGCATCTACTACAAATTTTTTAACTACAGTACCTTTTGCTTGAGGCTTACTTTCCATAACTTTAATAAAAGTAGAATTTTTTTTCAATTTAAATCTTTTTTTATCTCTTAAAATTTTTCTTATTGCGAATAGTCCATTTGCCATGTTATTTTTTTTCTCCTAAAATAGATACATTAAAAGAAAATCCTTTTATTGTTCCTAATTTATTATTATTAATATTTTCTAAAATATATACTTCTTTTGTTTCTAGGATTTTTTCTAATACGATTTTATGTTTTGTGATATAAGTTTTACTCTTAACTACATTACTAAAAACTACTCGCTTAACTTCTGGCTTTGAACAATACTTTATTCCTTTAACATTGAAACTACCTAAATCTTTTTGATTAAGACTAGGTAAGTTATTTATCTTCTCAGTTAATATTTTCATCATTTTTTAATTTTGTACTATATACATTAGTTCCAATTTTTGCAAGTTGACCTAACATTATATTTTCTAAAATTCCTTTTATGTTATCAACTTTTCTTTCAAGTACAGAATCTATAAGATTTTGACTGATTTTTTCAAAAGATAATTTTGCCAATGCACTTTCTTTACAATTTACAATTCCTGATCTACTTACTCCTAATACAGTTCCTGTTCTACACATAGCATCAGCCAATAATTCGAAATGTCTATCATCTAAATTAATAGTTTGATCTCTAAAAATAGTCTTAATATGACTTACAATTGTTTGTCTTGCTGCTTCTATTCCAAATAACTTCTCTATAGATTTTATATCAGCTGAAGAATATTTAAAATCAGTGTATTTACTTAAAACTTGCATTAAATTTTTTAATTTAACTCCACTTATTTCTAAAATATAATTTTCTTCATTTTCATCTAATCTATAATCTACATAAGTCTTTACGCCTTTCAATAAAAATACTGTTTTTAAAGATTTTTCCAGCTTTACTAACTCTCTTATACTTTTATTTAAATTATTAAATATGAATTCAAAATTATTATCATCTAATTTTGTAATAATAGTATTGAATTTTTCAGATATTTTAAATTTCAAAAATAACTTTTGTAATAAATGTCCATTTTTTTCTATAGTATTAGTTACATCTAAAATCTCATTTAATTTATCATTATTAATACTTACAGTAATAGAATATTTTTCTGAAGAAATAATATGTTCAAAATTAGATAAACTACAAGGAATAATTTTCTTTAAAACATCTTTAATTTCTACTTTACTATAACTCTTTGGAATATAGACGTAACTTAATTCGTTTTTTAAATTACTATTATCAATTAAACTTACAAATCTACTCAATCCTTGATCAGCCATGGTATTCCCTTTTCCGGCTGTATGTAAGCTATGTAATGTCATTTGAGTAGCGGGCTCTCCTAAGCTTTGTGCAGTAATAATTCCAATTGGTGCTCCTTCTGATAAACTAAAATTATTAATTAAATCTTTTATTGTTTTTAAATCTCTTTCAATACATTCAATAGAAATTTTCTTTTCATACAAGTAATCAATTAAGATTGGAAGTAAAATATGTTCTTTATGCATTATTTTTAATAATTCTTTTTCAATATCAGCTTTTTCAACTGTAGAAGTAGAATAATCATTTTCCTCAAAATCAAGATAAGAATCTAGATTTATTCCACAAGTTTTATTAAACTTTGTTCCATCTAAAGAACTAGAAGTATGTTCAAATTGTATAATATTATTAGAAGAATCTCTTATAGTTTTATCTTTTACTATTAATAATTCTTGTAATGCATGTATTAATCTTCTTTCAGCGTATCCACTAATTTTTGTCATCACTGATGCCCCTACTGCAGATTCTCTAGCTACTATTGCACTTGAAAGATATTCTGTAGCATTTAATCCCTCTATATAGTTACTTAATACTAATCCTTCTCTTTCTAAAATACTGCTTTGACTAGCTCTATATTTTTCAAGTTTCTCTTTAACTTCAATTTTTCCTTTACTTGTTGATTGTTGTCCAATTATAGTTGTAATTTGTAAGAAATTTAATACTGTACCTTTTGCTCCACTATTAGTAATGTAATACAAATTCATTTTCTCTTTTTTGTTTAATTTTGAAACATTTTTATTTAACAATTCTTCTCTAAATTTATTAAGCTCTTTTTGAATAACTTTACTAATTTCATTTTTCTTCTTCTTATCATTTGTAGCTTCTATTTCATCATGGAGTATTTTCATATTTTCTAAAAATTCTTTTTTACTTTTTCTTTGATTATCTCTTACTACTTTTGGTAATAGATATTCATCAGCATCAATAGTTACTCCATGATTATTAACTATATTTTTTCCTAACGTAACAAATTTACTTAAAACTTCAAAAACTAATTCAGAATTATATCTTTTATTCAAATAATCAAATAATACTCCATTTATACCTACTAATTTCTTATCTAAGCTTCCTTGAATTAATTTTCCATCTTTAATAATTGTTTTAATATTAAGTTTATTAGTAGCTTCAAAATTAAGATCTTTTGGAAAAATTAAACTTAAAATACTTGTTGCTGTAATTTTCTTTTCAATTTCTATTAAATTAAAATCAAGTCCTTTCATTAAATTTGAAAATTCAAATAGAGAATATGTTTTTTCTAAATCATCTGTCAACATGAATAAACCTAATAATGAGTCTTCTACTAGTCCATATGCTAAATTAGTAGATTTTTCTTCTAATAAATTATTTTTTAAACTACATAATTCACTTGCTTCAATCATAGCTGCATATGTTTGAGGAAGATGTAAAGTCATTTCGTCTCCATCAAAATCAGCGTTATAAGGATGACAAATTTGTGGGTGAATCCCTATAGTATCATCATCACTAATTACTACTTTATGTGCTAAAAAACTATGTTTATGTAATGTAGGAGGTCTATTAATCAAAACATAATCATTTTCCATCAAACTTCTTTCAATTATAACCCCTTCACTATAATTATCTAAACATTCTTGTAAAGTATTTTCTGTTAATTTTATTTTAAATCCACCTTTCTTTTTAAAAGTTTTTATTACTGGATTTAATTCTTTTATGAAGTCTAAATATTTATCATAATTAATAGAAGTAATAGTTTCAGGTATTGTAAGTTGATCACAAATTTTTCTGGGAATTGAAGTTTCATTTATACCAATATGAGGATTAGATGAAATTGTTGTTCTAGCACAAAAATCTACTCTTTTTGATATTACATTAGCTCTTATTCGTCCTTCTTTTCCTTTTAATCTTTGTATTATTCCTACTAAGTCTCTTTTACTTCCTAAATGTTGAGAAGTAGGCAAATCAGGCAATTGATTATCCATATAACTAGCTATATGATATTGTAATGCATCATAATAATATTCATTTATTGAAGTAATATTATTTTCTTGTAATTTTTTATTAGCTCTTATAATATCTACTAACTTAAAAGAAAGATCATTCTCACTGATAAGACCAGATTCTAGAATAATACTAGGTCTATTTTTTAAAGGTAAAACTAATAATGCTTCTAATAATAAATCATCTACATTATAATATGGACTAATTGAACTTTTTAATTCAGAAGACATTTTATTAAATATCTCTTTTACTTCAAAAGCATTTAATTGTTGAATTATAACTTCATTTTTACTATCTACTTTATTTATAAAATAAGGTTTTCTAACTTTATAATGATAATTTAATTCTTCTTTACATCCTCTACATTTAATAATTTTCTTTATCTGTACTTCTCCATCTGTTATTAGCCCATATTCTTTATCTTTTTTTATTCCACAATTAGTACAAATAGAATTCAAAACATCAGCAACTCCTTTTAATACCATAATGTTGAATACTGGCTTCTTTAACATAATATGTCCAAAATGTCCATTACATTCTATAATATCTTTATTACATGTTTTACAAAATTCATGATATCTAATAGATCCTAATCGTAAGTCAGAAATCCCATTAGGAACAGGTACTCCTTTTGCATCATAAGATTCAGGAATATTTATTTCTACTACACTTTTTTTCAAAATTTCTTCCCTAGTTAAAATATTAAAAGAAAGAGATTTAATGATATTACTCATAATTTATTTCAAATTTTAAATTTATATGTAATCCTAATAGTTCATTATATAATAAATTAACTATATAAGGCAATTTAATTCCAACTAAGTCAGATGTTTTTTCTTTAAGATCATAATTATTAATTAAACCTGTTTCAGCTATACTACCTGTTTTCAAGTTTATCTTACTAATTGCAACATCACTAGAAAATCTTTCATTTATCAAGAAACATGCTCCATGTGCTACTATAGCATCTCGCTCCATCTCTCCCATTTTTAGCCCTCCTTTCTTAGTTCGTCCTGCTGTAGGTTGTCCTGTTAATAATTGATAAACTCCTTTTCTTCTTACATGAACTCGCTCATCAATAAGCCAATTTAATCTTAAATAATAACTGCATCCTGTAAAAATTAATACTTCATATTCTTGTCCAGTTTCTGGATTTACCATAACTTCTCTACTTCTTTTTAAGAATCCATTTTTTTCTAAAACTTCATTCATGTTATCAATAAGTTCTGTATTATTATTAAAGGCAGTAGAATCTTGTATCTCTCCGTCTAAACATGCAGTTTTTCCAGCTAACGGTTCTATCAATTGTCCTAAAGTCATTCTACTAGCTACACAATAAGGTGAAACAAAAACATCAGGGACTAATCCTGTTTCTTTTACAAATGGTAATTGTTCTTCTGATTTTATACTTGCAACAATTCCTTTTTGTCCGTGTCTAGAACTTATTTTATCTCCTACTTTTAATTTTTTACTTTCTTCAATAATAACATTTGTATTTAAATAATTATCTTTCCCTAATCCTACAAAAACATGTTTAACTAAACCATCAGTGTTATTTTTTGAGTAAACACTATTATTTTTTAATTGAGCAGTATTAGCACCTAGAGTCATTGAACCTACATATCTATTTAAAATCCCAATAATTGGAACAGAGCCTACTATCTTCTCACCAATCTTAGGTAATCCATCATTCTGAATTTTTGAAAATAATTGTTCTTCTTCTACAGTACTAAATTGTTCAGGTTTTGCAACAATTTTAGTTTTATCTTTTGTATAAATTTCTTCTGTATAGTTTTTATGACTATCTATTTCAAATAAACCTCTTTTTATGCTACTTTCATTTACCAATAGAGCGTCTTGTTGATTTAGTCCATCATAACTCATAACGGCTACTACAACATTTTGACCAAATGGAAAATCTCTTAATTTTGAAGAATAATAAACAGATGTATTTACTAATGGATTTTTACAAAAGTTAGATGATAAATGTTTTACATAACCTTTTGTTAGGCCTTCTTTACTTATGTATCGTCCAATAGCTTGTTTTATTCCTTTTATAGCAGTTGTAGCTTTTCCGGGTTGATTATAATTTCCATAAGGAACTAATGATCCAGTAATACCAAATAATAAAATATCAGAAATTTCAAATAACTCTTCATTTTCAGCTTCAAAATAGCTTTGATGAACTTTACAGTTTTCCTCTTCTTCATAATCTATAAATGTTAAAATACCTTTTTCCACAAGTTCAAAAATTGATGTTTCATTTGTAAATTCTAACATTCTATCAGATTTAATTAATAAAGCTCTTAATATTCTTCCTGAATCTGAATTTAGATAAATTTTTTCTTCAGTTTCAATTATTTGCAAATCAAAAAATAAAGGGAAATCATTATTATATTTAAGTAATCTTAAACTAGCTGCTTTATTTTTTGTGTAACCAATTTTACATCCGTTCAACCAAACTTCTGTTCCACTTGGTCTAAATACTTTATGATGCTTTAGAGCAGAAATAACTTCTTCTCCACTTCTATTAGAAGAAATTAAAGTTCCTAATGCTAGATTCTTAACTAATCCTACTCCTTTACTTGTCGGAGTGTCAATTAAACAAAATCTTTTCTTATGCGATACTCTTAAATCTCTTGTTCCTTTAATTTGTAATTCTTTATTTAAAGGACTTGTTATTCTTTGAAAATTTCCTAAACTTAAAATAAAGTTATTTCTTTCTACTATTGCAGTTATTTTTTCTAAATTATTAACCCAGTTTCCTGAACTTAAACAAGTAATGAACTTTTTACTAATTATGTTATGATCAATAATACTTGTTAATTTTAAACTTGAATTGATATTATGCTTGATAATAGAAGAAGTCAATGAAGTTATTAAATAATAAAGTTGTTTTGTGAATAATTCTTTAAATAGATAACCTGTTCTTCTAATTCTCTTATATCTTAGATCATCTATATCATCTATTTCTTTTTTACCTAGATAAACTTTAATAGTTTTATTAATCATTGTACATAGAAATTTACTTTTCTCTGCAAAGGAATCATCTTTTTCAGTGATATTCACTAAAATATAACTATTAAGAATGTATCTTAATTTTTTTTCATTATAAAAGTCTTCTTCAGAGAAACTAACTAATTTTTTAATTTTTTCATAATAGAAAGTATTTTTATCTTCTTCTAAGACAGTGTCTTTATCTTCTATATTTTCAAAATATGCTAGTAAGTAAAACTTTATTTCTTCATCGCCTTTACAAATATATTCTATAATTTGTTCTTTTGATAAGCCTAGTGCATATAAAACTTCTAAAGCATTAAAATTTAAATTATTACTTCTAAAGGAAAATTCAATTATATCTTCTTTTACAGTAACTTTGTTTATGACTTTATACTCACTTGCTGAAGAAATTATTTTTCCTACCATTGTATTATCTTTTTTTGTAATTATTAATCTATTGTGAGAATTTTCTTCTAAAGATAATAAATGTCTCTGTGCTCCTTTTACTATAAAGAATCCTTTTAATTCCCAATCCTCTAAAGGTTCAGTGTAATATTTACTTCCTACTAATAATGGTATTTTTGCTATTAATACTTCAGAAAAACCTGTAGAATTAATTAATTCATCAGTTTCTTTTTTTCTTAATTCTATAGCTATAGTTGCAAAAAAATCTATTACTAAAGTTCCATTAGCATTTATTGCATAATGACTTAAATTTTTAGTTGAAACAGTTTTTACTTCTTTCAAACAATTCCGCCCTAATCTACTACTATTTATTTTTAAAGTATAAGTATGTAAACAATCTTTTATAATCGTTTCTGCAATAATTTTATTATTATATTCTTTTATTATACTATCAAGCTGAGATAAAAATATATCATAAGAAGAGACATGATTTCTAGTTAAGAAATTTACACTTGAAAATTTATTTAATATAATTTCAATTTTTTTGTTTAATTCATTAGTTATGTTTTCTGTAATTTTATTCATTTACTCTTCTTCGTTTTCTTCAAAACTATAATTATTTGTAATTGCAATTTCTTCTTCTATTTTAGAAGAGTCTACTATTACTCTATAATAAATTGAAGGCCGTCTTATTTCTACAATTCTATTTATAAAACTCATTCTATCATTTTTTTCTTTATTTTTTTTATTATTATTAATCAATTCTTTTATTGCAACATCAGTTATAGATATTTTAGGAAAAAATGATAAGATTTCTTCTTTTTCCAAATCTAGATTTTTATTCAGTTTATAATCAGTTAAAAGTGAATTTTTCTGTTCTTCTGTTAATAATCTGTAGTTAATATTATGTTTTGAATAATTTAAGTTCATATGAGTTACAGAACAGACGGGCTACGATCCCGCAACTTCCAGCTTAAAAGGCTGACACTCTACCAATTGAGTTACTGTTCTTTTATATTTTAGTCTAAATTATATTCTATAAAATCTACTGATTCTTTCATAAAAAAAGAATTATGACATTTTTTACAAATAAAATTAGGAATTTCAGATAAAGGATATGATTGTGTGCAGTTATAACAATAATAGTTAGTCATATAATATTAATTTTATAAAAGTATTTATCTTCTTTAAAAAATAAAAGCATTACTTGCAGCTTTTATTTTACATTTTTTACAACTCCAAATTCCAGTACCTATTCTTTTGAATTTTTTCAGATAATTACAATTAAAGCAATCTAATGGTTCTTTTGATTGAGAATGAATTTTTGAAAAGTTCTTAATTAGAGAGCCTCCATAATGAGGTCCAAAAGATCGTCGATTTTTTATTGAGACATTTTTACTTTTTTTCATAACAGTTATATTTTATTTATTGTCTGTAAATTAATTTTTATGCTCTCTTCAATAGTATTTAATAATAAATTTTCTTCTACTGGAATATTACCTAATTTTTGAATAGCTTTAATTTTTTGATTACCATCACTTACAATAAATAATCCAGAATTTAAACTTCTAACTTCCACTTCAGAACAATAGTCATAAGTATAGTTTTCAGAAAAGTACACAGTTCTACATAAACAAATATCTTTTAAAATAGTAAGATCTTTTGTTATTACATTATGTTCTTCTAAAATGTTCTCTTCATCAATTAATTTAAATGCATCATTAATTTTTACTAATTTAGGAAGTTTATATGACTTCAAAATTTTACTTAAACTATAATATATTAAATCTAATAATTCACCACTAAATTTAACTACATGAATATCTATATTTAATTTTATACAATTCTTTTCATCTATACTTAAATTTTCAAAATTTATAACACCTGCTCTTAATCCTCTATCTATTAATCTAGTATATTCAATATTTTTTGGTTCTCTAGCACTTTCCCATAATTCTACTTTTGGATTATATAATTGACTTTCTACTAAGTTAACAGATAATATTCCTTCGTTAACTTTATCAGAAAATGGTGCTGATAATTCGGGAATTAAAGATAAATAAAAATGAGCTCCATGAGTATCTTCTCTTTCTACTTTGAAACTACCTTTTTTAATTTCTTTTATATTTAAAGTTTTTTCAGAAAATTTAGGATCAAAAATTCTTTTTCCTTCTGAATAATTTGCTTTTATTTCTTTTTTAAATAAGTTAAAAATAGTAGGATTAAAAATATTACTATATTCTTTTAAGTCTCTTAAGTCTAATCTATTAGTCATTATTTATCATAAAATATTTATTATACATTTTTTTTAATTCGTCTCTTCCATATTGAAAACCTAATTTAAATTCTTCAAAAGTTAAATCTCCCTCCATTTGCATTAAACTAACGCTCTTAGAATTTATATTATAAGCGAAAGGAACGTCGGCTAACCCAGTAGTGTCTTCATTATAACTTAAGTCTAAAACAACTTTATTATTAATATCTTTTCCAAAACTAATAGCTAACGGAATATCTTTATGAGCTATATCACTATTAATTAAACTATAAGATAGTGCATTTATAGCAGAACATCTAGTTCCTGCGTCTGTTACTAAAAGATCAGCTATACAATAGATTTGTTTTTTAGCATATTCTTCTAAAAAAATAACTGATTCAAATACTTGTTTTATTACTTTACTAATTTCTATAGATCTTTTATTACTATACGGTCTAGCTGAAAATCTTTGATTAGTACTAAATGGAGTCATAGTATATCTAGCATCAACTTGAACTAAATTTTCATTCCAATTTATACTTTTTGGACTAGGAAATACTATTTTCTTACAATTAGCTAAAACTAAGTTTTTCCCATGACTATATCTTGCTAAACCTGATTCTAAAGAAAAATCATAAAGTCTTGACTCATCTACTTTTCGCCCATCTTCTCTTATATAATCTTTTTCACTTACTTTACTCATATTTATTTCACTCATTTATAAAATTATCAATAAATAGTTTATATTTAACTTCTAATTTATCAATAATTGAGAAACTTTTATAAACAGGGATTTTTAAAGTTACTGAAGTGATATTTTTATTTTTTTCTAAATTAACAATCCACATGCTCAATTCTTTTTCTTTCTCTAAAACTTTTAAGACATCTTTTTCAACTGAAAACTTAATAGTATCTTTTATTATACTAACACCCTCCTTGAATTCTAATTTTTTAATAATATCATCTATATGAGTAGTTAAAAGATTTATTTTATTTTCTTTTATTTTAATTTTAAGAAGATCAATTGTAAATTTAGTACCTCTATATTTTAGTGTTCCTGCAATAGTTTTTAATTTATGCTGAATAGTTAATAGATCAATTTTAGATTTTTCTACTTTTTCTATACAAGCTCCATTAAGATTTATTAAATTATACAAATCAGAAATTTTATTTAAATTAAATTTAGATTTAATTTTCTGATTCACATTTTTAAAGATTAATTCTTTATTTAAATTAGAATTTATATACACTTTATTTACTTCTTCTAAGTTAATATAATAAGTATCTTTATCTATTGTAAATTTTTTCATTAATTAATAGAGATTATAAAATCTTCAAAATTTTCAAAAGTATTTTTTACTTGAGTAATAAATTCAGAAAATGATGTAAAACTTACATTAAGTACTTTGCATATAGTTGCATTTTTTCCTATAGCTCCACAATAATCTTTTTGTTCAATAGTACCAATAGGATTAATTTCATATACAGAATTTGTACTTAATATTATAATAGAACATGCTAACGTAATATCTTTAAATCTAGCTAATTCATGTAGTAATAATGATATTTTTTGAATAAGAAATGATTCTGGAATTAAAGAGTTAAATTCTCTTTCATATTCTCTACATATTTTTTTAACTTGCTCCATAACAAATAAGCAATCTCCTAATAGGCCTGTTACTCCTATAATTAAATTTTTATGTAATTTATAAGTCCTAAAATCATTTATTAAATTATTAATTTTATCTTTTTTACTTTCAATAATAATAATTTTTTTGTTTTTTATTAAACAACCTATTACTAATTTGCTGTTGTTTATAATTATATTGCTGTTTTCCAAAGATAAAATCTTACCTTTAGAATCAATAAATCTAGTCATAAGCTAATGATGGGAATCGAACCCACTTTTTATTCCTTTGCAGGGAACTGCAGCGCCATTCTGCATCACTAGCATCAACTTAACAAATAAAATAATTCCCATAGACATAGTACTAAATTTTATATTAGAGATTTATCAGAAGGGGTTACCTAGAATTTAGCTCTAAAAGATCGTTAAGTTTATATTAACCAATAAATTTGATTTATCTTCAAGAATATAATATATTCTTAAGATGGTTAATTTTCCGTTAAAGATTGCTATCAAATAATTAAGTCCCTTTGTTAGTAATCGGTAGCTCAATACTTCATTTCTTTAGTACTTACACATCGATCCTATCGAAGTCTTGTTTTAAAACAAAAGGTAATAGAACTCTTAAATTACTTTAATCGTTCTATTTAGTCTATTTTCAGGATCTTCTTCTTACTTAGATGCTTTCAGCAATTATAAGATAGTGCGTGGCTACCGAGCGTGCTCTGTCGAACAACTCGCGGACTATTGGCACCGTCAATTTTTTCCTCTCGTACTACGATTAACTTCCCTTCAGACTAATACACATCATATAGATAAAAACAAACCTGTCTCGCGACGGTTTGAACTCAGCTCACGAATCACTTTAACCAGTGAACCCCTGGACCCTTGGATAATACTGCTTATCCAGGATGTGATGAACCAAAATCGAAGTAACAAACATTACGCTTGATAAGAACTCTTACGTAATATTGTCCCATTACCCCTAGGGTAGCTTTTCTGTCAGTAACGTAATTCATTAAAAAAATACGTTAGTTCGCTAGACCAGATTTTCATCCTGTTATCCTTTGCTTTGCGAGATAACATTAAATTGCCTTTTGCTCTTGTACTTCAACAGATAATTTCTAAATATCTTGAGGCAAATATTGGACGCCTTTGATACCATTTCAAAGGCTTAGCGCCCCACTAAAACTGCCCATCAACTAATTTCTCCGAAATCACTTTCAGATAAGTATAAAATAATAAAAGTAGATAGTATTCCAAGATCGACTCGTAACACCCTGGCGGGCGCTAGTCAACATCTCCTATCTATGCTCTATACCTTTATTACTTTAACAATAGCAGACTACAGTAAAGCTCCATAGGGACTTCTTGTCCCATATGATGTCTTTGGCTTGTTCACCAAAATAAAGTTTTCATTGAATTCTTCCTAAGGACATTTTTCCTGTTGTTAATTCTTTCACAAATTCACTAATTAAGTGATAAGACATTACGCTACCTTAACATGGTCATAGTTACCACGGCCGTTTACGAGATCTTTAATAGGTTGAACCCTATTTTCAATTTATCGCACTGGGCAGAACTCACCGATTATACTAGTCATTACTAATTTGCAATCAGCTATGTTTTTGAAAAACAGTCACAGAAAACTTGATACTTTGGCTCAATTTTGTTTTTAATTCAAATTAAGCATGCGTTCTTCCGAAGTTACCGCATCAATTTGCCGAATTCCCTTAGAAAGATTGTTTCATAACCTTAGCTTTCTCAGCTAGAGGACCTGGGTCGGATATCGGTACGGTTAAGGATATCACATATTATTTTTTTAATAGATATAGGATCGACAGATTTTCTAGATATTTTAATCAGGATCTCATCATAACAATTCTACTCTGACTTATTTTTTCCAATAAACGACGATTTATTATCTTCTTCCTCCACCTTATAATAGTGTTTTTCTAACCCTTAGTAAGAGAATATTAACTCTTTATCCATCGACAGTATCCAGTTAGGACGTGTCTTAGGGCCGACTAACCCTGTGTTGATAATCAATGCACAGGAAACCTTCCTCATTCGGTCGAAGAGATTCTCACTCTTCTTTGTATTACTCACGCTAGAACCTTCACTTCAATTAAATCCACCCACTTTTACAAGTAGACTTCTACTCTAATCGAACGCCGCTTTACCAGTCTTTATGACTCCTAAGTATCGGTAAAAAATTTTAGTCCCGGACATTTTCCACACAAAAATTCTAGATAGATAAGTTAACACACTTCTTAGCAGATAGCTACTTTTAAGCTTACTGTTCTATTGTTTATGAATTTTCATTATGTTTAAAACACTTAATTTTTATTTAGGGACCTTAACTTAAGTCTTGGTTGTTTCCATCTCGCATACCGGGCTTTCCCCAGTATACCGACGATCCACTACAATTAAAACCATTATTAGATTGAAATATTCTTCAAAAGTTTCCTTAATCCAAACAAATCAGAGCCCTACCGATTTTAATTTTATTGCAGACCGCTATGCTATGACATATTTCAAGCGGAATTAGCCATCTAGAGGTACGATTGAATTTTCACCACTAAACGCAGGTTACATCAGTAAATTGCACATTAACACGACTTCGGGCCTCGATCTATATAGACTTCACCCTACCCACGCATAGATCACCTCTTTTCAAATAGTTAAATAACGACTTATATCGCTCTGACACTACGGCTTCGATATGCTCTATATCTTAACCTCGCCATTATCTAACAGTCTCTAGCTCGTTTTCCCAAACGCACGACAATTGACAAAATTATAAATAATTGTTTGCTACAATTGTCTCACTATATTAAATTAGTTTCAGGTTTATTTCATTGTTTTTTTAAAACTTCTTTTCAACTTTCCCTCGCGGTACTTTACTCTATCGGTCTTAATTAATATTTAGCCTTGGAACTTAATGCGTCCCAGATTCTTACAAACATATCAGTCTGTAATACTCGACACTATCTACTTTTATAGTTCAAATTCTCGTTTTTTATTAAATACATGACTCTCACATTCTATGGTTCTTTTTTCCAAAAGATTCTTTACTTCAAAAACTATTTTATTAAACATATAAATAATGTCACGACCCCACACTTAAAGAATTACTAATCCTTTTTTCGGTTTAGGCTGTATCGGTTTCTCTCGACGATACTAACGATATCTCAATTGATTTCTTTTCCTTCTCTTACTTAGATATTTCAGTTCAGAGAGTTCCCCTTTAAAATAAGTCACATAAAGAAACTTATCCTAAATTATTGACTTTGTGTCATTCGGATTTTGATACCCAATTACTTGCATAAAAGTATCTTTTAACGTAGCTTGTCACGTCCTTCATCGGTTATTAAGCCTAGTCATCCACTAATTTAAATATTCTTACATTATTTTGATAACAATCTTCTTATACTTATTTCTAAGTACGCACGAATGGACTTACCGAGACTCAAACTCGGTCCTATCGCTTGCAAAGCGATAATTCTTATCCTTAAACTATAAGTCCGAAATATTTAGGAGGTGATTCATCCGCAGATTCCCCTACGGAAACCTTGTTACGCCTTAGTCCTCCTCTCAAAACAAAAATTCATCTATAAATTTTATCTCATAAACTCATTTTTATCCTAATTGGCTAACTTGGCGGGCGGTGTGTGTAAAAGACAGGGGCATATTCACCGCTGAATTTTGATCAACGATTACTATGTACTCTAAATTCATGAGGTCGAATTTCAAACCTCAATCCTGACAAAATCACTTTTTTAGATTACCTTGTTCTTGCGAACTTGAATACTTGTTGTAGTGACTAATATAGGCCACGTGTAGCCGAGACCATAAGGGCCATACGGACTTGTCATTGTCTAATCCTTCCTCTACCTTTCGATAGCAGTCCCATAAGTTTTTTAAGATCATAATCTTAGAATAACATATAGCTTAGGTTGCGCTCGTTATTAGATTTAACTAAACACTTTACAGCACGAGCTTTCGACAGCCATGCAACTCCTTTTGCAAATTAAAACGAAGAGATTATCTTCGCTCAGTAACAATGCAGTGGATCTCGTAAGATTTCCGGCGTAAGTTCCAATTAAACCGTAGCCTCCGCACATTGCGGTGTCTTCCCGCCAATTTCTTTAGATTTTAGTCTTGCGACCGTACTCTCTAGGTAGTGTATTTATCGGTTTCCCTTAGTCTCTCCCTTTATTGTTAAAGGAAAAATTAATACACATCGTTTACAGTTGGGACTACAAGGGTATCTAATCCTTTTTGCTCCCCCAACTTTCATGGATCACCGTCAGAAAAGTTTAAGTTAATTGCCTTCGCCATTGAAAGTCCTTTAGGGATCATCACATTTGACCGTTACACCTAAAGTTCTATTAACCTCATCCTTTCTCAATTTAAATAGTCTTAAATACCTCTCCGAATTTCTTTCGGAATTTTATATTTAACTTACTTAATCAGCTATCCCATGTTTTAAACCAAATATCAAATTATCACTCGAAGAGCTGGTGTTACCGCGGCGGCTGGCACCAGTCTTTCCCTCTCCTCTTTGCCCGCTATGATTTAAATAGCGTATAGTCTACATATATATATAGACACTTGATTTCCCTTTGTCAGACTTTCGTCCATTGCAAAAAACTCTCACCTGCTGCACCCCTTAGGGTCTTTGATTGTGTCTCAGATCAAAACTCAGGGCTCATACTTTCGTATCCCTTAACTGTCATAGGCTTACGGTAGCTTTTACCTCCGTAACTACCTGATAGTGATAAATCCAATTCTATTGCATTTCTTTTCAATATACTTTTTTCCATTGAGTATATCTATTATAAGTTTCATGTAAGTTTCCCTACTTTGCTTAAAACAATAGAGTTTGTTAATTTATTATTACTGAGCGGTACGCCTTGGGCTAACTTCTTGTTATAAATAACTTAAAATTAATCCAATGACTCGCATGGCTTATCGGTAATCAATAGCAATAATCGCTGGCAGAATTAACCAGAAATAGTACTCCTAAATATTTATGTCAGTCTACTCAATTAGCAAACTCCACCTAAAATATAATATTTATTATTATAAATTTTTATATATCACTTAGTTACAATAACTAAAAGTTAACATATATATTTTAAATTATTTGTATTAATATTTTAATATAATAATAGACGCCCCGTCGTAGACTCGAACTACGATCATTAACTCCCAAAGCTAATAGCTTACCCTTAGCAGAACGGGACTAAAATTAAATTTTTAATAAATTTACTGAAACAGTTTTTTCATTTAAAAAAGTTCCGTAAATTAATTTTTTTATCCAAACATTCTTTTTTTTAACAAAACATTTCTTAGAATCTTTAAATCTTAAACTTTTTTTATGAAAATTTCCAGTATTAGTAGAAGCACCAGTTATTTTGTATTGTATACCTTCATGAGTAATAACATCTCCAATTTTTAATCCTATAACTTCTTGTCCTAACTCAAGAGTTCTAGCTTTAGAGCCTTCATTTACGATAAATTTCATATTATACTATTCTAATTATTATATATTTATAATAGTATCATATAGTCTCAAATTTTTTAAACTTCTGTATAATAACTTTTTCATCTAATGTAAGTAACTCATAAATCTCAGGTTCATTTATTACATTTTTTTTCAAATGTAAAATTTCATTTTGTTTTAATTTTTTAATAAGATCCTTAAATATAATTTCTTTTGGATTTATAGTAAGAGGAATTAATTCTACAGCTCCTGTAATATTTTCTTTTAGTTGGCTTTGAGTTTTTTTATCAACTTGAATATTATTAATTTTAAATTCTAAATTATCTAATAAAATAATATCTGATAAATTTAAAGTTCCAATATTTATAGTAATCCCTAAAATTATAGGCTCCGCTTTAAATAAACAATTAGGCTCTAATGTAGCTAAGCAAGGTAAATTTATTAATTTTCTTTTAACTTCTCTTTTTTTTTCAGTTATTTCTTTAATTTTATCTTCAATTTTATTTAATAAAGAAGGCATATGATCTTCTACTATTAAAAAATCTTTAAAATTTTTTAGTAACTTTAAATTGGTAGACACTGCAAAAGAAAAATCTTCTACACTTCGTTGTATCTGGTATCTATGTATCTCTTTTTCAGTTAAGGGATCAGTATTAGCTACTAAACATTTTAACTTTAATTCTTCCTTTATAAAATTATATAATAATTCAACTTCACTATAAGAATCTCCTTTTACTATTATTCCTGAATTATCTAATTTTAGTACCGAACTAGATAATAGGCCCTCTTCTAAAAAAATTCCAGGTAAAAAGTTACTTGATTCGAAAAATGTGATTATTCCAAATTCATTATTTAATTCTCTTACTTCTATAATTTCTAAATTTTTTTTCCCTAATTGAAATTTAAATAATTTTTTTATCTTATAATTTGAACTACCTATAGTTAACTCTTCATGATCTTTAATTTTCTTTTGAGAAAGAACTATATACGCCTTTTCATCTTTTATTTTAATTGCTTCAAATACCATTATTTTCTTATCAACTTCAGTTTTAGTATATTTTAAGATACATAAAATTAATAATTCATTAATTCCCCAATTTTCTTTTCCTGAAGTAGGTAAAACTAAGACTTCATCCATTTCAGTCTTCCAACCTTCTTCAAAATGTTTCAGTTTTAAATTATTTTCAGAGAAAGTAGTAGAAAGTTGATCAATAATTAAATATACTTTAGAAGAAATGTTATTCATTTCTTCTTTTACACTATTTTTACAATCTATTTTCATAATTTTTTCAAATTTATTTAATAAAAGAATAACTGGTTTTTTGTATTTTATAATTAATTTTAAAATATTATCACACTCAGTGCTCCAATCTTTAGTTGCATCAAAAACTATAATACATAAATCACTAGTAATGACACTTCTTTCCTTTAATTTAAAAAATATTCTATGTCCTGGGACATCAATAAATGAAATATTTGTGATATCTTCTCTAGTATCTAAGGCTTTTTTTATCTTTGGAAATTTTTCTCGTAAAATTGATTTATTTATAGTAATAGATTTATTTTTTTGAGTGATTTGCTTTACTTCGTAATTACAAGACTCTATCCCTAGTATAGTATCAAATAAAGTACTTTTTCCATGATTAACATCTCCTAAAATACAAATTTTCATTTATAAGCCGCCTAAAAATAAAGTATCGCCTATCAGAGGATGTATAGCAAAAGGTCTCATACCCTTATTTCTAACATTCCACTCTCCTGAGATACTACTAATAAAACTAGTATATCCATGAGTAAATATTAATCTATCACTAATTTTTAATCTTTTCCAAAATTTAAAAGAATTATCATAATCTGTATGGCCTCTGCATATAGAAAAAGTTGCTATTTGACAATTAATACTTACAGATTCATTATCAGAAGTTTGGATTGAAGTTATTTCTTTATTTCTAATCATACTACCTAATGTATCCGGTGCTTGATATCCTGTAAAAATTATATAAGTATCTTTTTTATCTACATAATTTTTAAGAATCGTTTGAATAGGCCCTCCATCACACATTCCAGAAGGAGCTATAATTATGAATTTTTCATAAGTATTTAAATTTTCATTATATTTTTCAAGAAGATCTAAAGTTTCAGTTACTAAATCTAATAACACAAAATTAGGATGATCTTTAAATAATAATAATGAATCTACAATAGTCTTATCAACATGAATTTTAAGATTTAAGTTATTACTTGCTTTTAGCTCTTTTATTATGATCAGGCAGGTATAGACTAAATATTCTCGTCCAATAGCAAAAACTGGAATTAGGACATTATTTCTTTCTTCATTGCATTTCTTAATTAGACTTATAAAGCTCGTCATTTCACTAGCCGCGTCTGTTTTTCTATTTTGTATATCTCCATAAGTTATTTCAGTTAATACGGAATTATAATCATAATTAAAAACTTTTGGATCTAAAGGCTTGAACATATTTTGTTGTTTTAGTCTATCGGTATACTTAAAGTCTCCTGTGAAAAGAAAAGAATTTCTTCTAGTTTTAAAATGAATCATAACAGCTCCCAGAAAATGGTTTGCTAACTTAAAATTTATAGTTAAACCTGGTAAAATTTCTATATTTCTACCTAAATCAATTATACAAGAATTTGTAAGAAAATTAGATAAGCTATAGCTTCTAATTTCAGATTTAAACTTCATAGTCTGTTTAAATACTTTATAAATGATATCTCTAGTAGGCTGAGTTAAATAAATTATTCCATCATAATGTGCACTTTCTAATAAATAAGGTAAAAATCCTGAATGATCTACATGTGCATGAGAAATAATAGCTGCATCTACTTTTGCCAAATTTATATCACTTATGTCTTTATATGGAAATATAGGTTCCGTGATCATAGAAGAATTTTTTATTCCAGCCTCAACCATAATAGTGTAAGTCCCTAATTTAATATAATAATTACTTCGCCCTATCTGGTTAAACCCCCCTTTACAAGTTAATGTATAGATTTCTATAATCTCTTCTGATTTTTCTCTTATCTTTAATCCTAGCTGATGTAACTTATCTTTTCTTGTCTTAACTAATGATTCCAGATCATGCTCAACACTTAATCTAAGATTACTATAAATTTCTCTCTGCTGTACAACCCAACCTGTTTCTAAATTTATTTTCTCTTTTAATTCTTTTGAAATAATACCTTTTGTAATATAAATTTTACCATCATATTTTTTTATAGAGTATAAATTGTTTACTATATTTATTTTTAAGTATTCTTTTACTTTTGAGTAAGAAAAGATATTTTTAATATTTTTTTTAAAAATAAGTCTAGTATTAAAATTTTTTAGGAAATAAGTATAATCGAAACTCTGAATATCATCCTCAGTATGCAACACTACATAAGGCCCTTCATAATAAATATCTGTAATTGACAAATATTTTAATTCTTGTTTTAATTTCTGGATAGTAATCATATAAAAAAAAGTTAGTTAGTAATAAAAAGAAAAAACAAAATTAGTTATTCAATTTAAAAAAATTTTTATCTTCGTCTGTTGTAAACCAACTTATCTTACCATTAGTTTCCATTTCAAAAATGGTATATCCTAAACCACAACCAGTGTTAACTCTATTAGTTAAAAGAATAGCATCAATTAATTTTTCTTTAATTTGCTCATCTGATGCACTTTCATCTAGACTTTCCAAATAACTCTTTGTTTCTATACAACCACAACCTATAGCATATTTTTTAGTTTGAGATTCACCATAAACAAACCCAGAACCTTCTAATTCAAAACTATGAACCGTTTCACCATCATAATTGACTAAAATAAATCCTGCCTGTAAAAAACTTCCTGCTTTATTAGTTAAATCCCAAATTACAGTAGCAGCTAAATGTCGTAATACTTTATGAGGGATAAATTCTATTTTATTATCTCTTCTAAATTTATAAACTTGATCAGATAATTTGTTGATAACTATGGGCCCAATTGCTGCAACACCTGCATGTCCTATTAATATACTAGTATTAATAATGTGTACAATTTTTCCACTAGGTAATCGCATAGCTTGCATTCCTAAACTTGCTTGTTTATCAGAAATTAAAAAAGATTTTCCAGTTTTTGAAATAATACTCGCTATAATAGTCATATTTTTATTTTGATTATGGTATATATTTTATAATGTTAAACTTTGATCGTTTAGTAAAAGAAATAAAGTTTTATTTAATTTATAATGTTGTTCTTTAGCTAAATTTGCAAAAATGGCAAAATTTCCTAGGCTAGCATGATTAGGTATAACTATTTTAGGCTTTAAATCTTTTAAACAGTAATAATGATCTATATAACCTGCATGTCCACCTACATGAACTCCCTCATAATATGGTATTTTATATTTAGTAATAAAATCTTGAAACTTAGTTCTGCAAGCAGGATATAAATCTTTTTGAATTAAACTAGCAGCTTGTATAAAACATTCTTTTTTTGTAAAGACATAACTTGATTCTCTTTCAATTAAGCTTAGAAAAGTACTCCCTCGCTGATATTGATGGCCTGATCCTAAAATAAGAGATGCGCTTCTGTTTTCCATTATAGTATCATAATGATGCTCTAATAGCCTACAATCTTCAAAATATGAGTTTTGAATATAGCCTAAACTTGCCCCTATTTTTATAGCATTATATGTACTTTTATTACAATAAACATTTCTTCCTAAGTCTCTAGCTTTTTCTAATATTATTTTCAATCGTGCTATATGACTACAAAAAGTACTTACAATAAGTAAATCGTGATAATATGAAGCCATTTCTAATAAAGAGCTTACTTTACTAACAGCTACACTTTCACTTTCTGTTATAGGCTTATTTATACTAGTAACATCTGTTATAAGATGAGTAAATTTTTCTTTTTTAGCGATATACTTAAAATCACTTTTTTTTCCTAAAGTAGGACTGAAATCCATTTTCCAATCTGATAAATATCCTATATTCTTATCTTTAACTTTAACTTTTATTAATGAAGACTGAGGTGTACTATGTTGAATAGGATAATATTTAATATTAAAATCGCCTATAGTTACTTCTTTTTCAAATTCCACTACATTCACAATAAGTCTATTATACTTAAGATTATCTTTATGAAATTCAGCTACAAATCTTGTACAGAAAATATTAACTTCTTCATCTTTTAAAAAATCACTTAATCCACCTACATGATCTAAATGAGCATGGCTTATAAAGATTCCTAGTAATTTATAACCCGAGTCTATTAATTTTTTGGCGTGATATTCGTCTGCAAAGGAAGTAGTTTTTTTATGATGTAGATCTGAAGCAAAGCCTGATCCTACATCTAAAATTATAAAATTATTTTTGTAAGTAATAATAGAACAATTATTTCCAAATTCTCCATATCCACCTATAGATATTAATTTAACAGAATTGTCGATTTTATTTTCTTTATTCACTTAAAAATTTTTCTAAAGTTAGGTCTTCAAGATTTAAAATTTTCTTTAGTTCTAGACCTTTTAATATTCTCCATAAAGTATAGCCAATACTACATTGATCAAAATTATTAGCTATTATTACTTTTGTATACAATTTATAATTAGGTAAAATGTTATTAATTCCTAAAATTGGAGTTTTTGTTTTAATTGCTTCACTTACTGCTTGTAATTCTTTTTTATCGTGAACTATAAAAATTGAAGAAGGTATAATAAAATCTTTTAAATTATTATTGGTAAAAGTTCCTGGAACAAATTTCTTATTAGAATAATTAAAATTAGCTAATTCTGCAAATTTCTTTAAAATTGGATAATTTTTTTGATTATCTAATACTAAAATATTTTTATTTAAGCCTCGCTGATAATATTGAACTAGATGATCAGTTAAATCTCTTATTTGTTTTGTATATAATTCTCCACATAAAAAAGTATATTTATCTTTAATACACCAATATAAATCTGTTAAATTTTTATTCTTAGTTCTTATTCCAAACAGAGCTTTATGTTTTAATATCTGAAGAAATTCTTCTTGAGATAAAGTTTGTTCTGTATTTTTAGTAATTAAACTATTCATTATTAAGTATTAGATGATTTGTTCCTTTACTAATATTATATTTGATTATCTCTATAGGATCAGTTAAATTATCGGGATTCTCATATTTATAACCTGCTATAAATAAATAATATTCATCAATAATTAATCTCGTTAATTGATACTTATTATATTTTAATAATAAATTTTTTAATTTCATAATAATTCTAAAAAGTGTTTTCTACAACACCATTTATAATTATACTTTTTATCCTGAAACATTTTATTCCACAATTGTTTATCATAAGTTTTTGAATATTCAATAAAATCTTTTATTAAACTTTTTCTTCTTATCACACTTCCACAAGTATAACAAATAGGATTTAGTAAATGTATTTCTGAAATTTCAGTATATTTTTTTGTATATTCTTTTATGCTCATCTCTATCTATAACTTTTTTGTCTTTTTGCTCTAGCTCCGGGCCCTTCAGGAACTTTACTGTATACATATCTACCATCAGAACTTAAAATACAATAATTGTAATTTAATAATTCAACTTTACTTAATATATTATTTAATAAACAAAACTTCGCCAAACTTTTTATGATAATTTCTTGTTGAGAACTCACACCTCCTCCACTAGTATAAATTTTTATACTTTTTTCTAATTTAGTAACTTGAGGGAATGATTTTAAAAATAAATCTAAAGAAAACTTTATTTTTTCATTACTTATTGTATAATCTCTATTATTTATTAAGATGATTGAATTATTAATTTTTTCTGATGAAAAATAACATTTAGCTAAGGCGGTCTTTCTTTTAAATCTACTTATTACAGTAGGAGCTTTAATTTGTTTTAATATTCCTTTCTTCATTTTCTTATTTCTGATATTTTTAATAAATTGCTCCCTCTTATATTTTCTAAGTTTATAATATAAGTTTTATTATTAACCTCAGATTCATCAAAAATCTTTACTCTTTTTAAAGCCTCTCGTCCATATAATCTGTTTGTATTTAACATACCACTTAAACTTCTAAGTATTCCAAAATATCTATCACTCTTATAAGGCCCTTTTTCTCTAGATCCATAATCTTGTTTTGCAAGTAAATTATTATGAAACCATTTTTTATTTGTTTTTACTTTAAGTTTATCTGTGTTTATAAGATCTATTCTTAAGTCTTTATTTAATTTTAGATTTTTAGCTATAATACTTAATAGTCTACCTAATATAAAATTAGTACAGTCTATAGTAACTTTTTTACAAGTTAATAAATCTATGTCTTTTATGTTTTGTTTTATCATATGCGAATAATGGGAATCGAACCCATACGTCAATAATTGCTAAGGACCTAAACCTTATGCCGTCTCCAACTGGCTCTATTCGCAGCCTATTATTTTATAGACTTTTTTAATTTAGAACTAATTCCATAATTACAAAAAGAACAATATTTTTTAGTGAAATTAAAACTTATTCTATGACATCTTAAGCAATGCCTATGATTCTTTTTATTATGATTAGTATAACTCATTTATCTTACTAAAAGAACTCGTCTTCAAAAACTTCTTCTTTTATCGCTTCTTTTATCTCTTCTTTTTTTTCAGATTCTGCAGAAGCACCTTGTGCTGAATGTGTAGAATTTGATAAAGTTAAATCCGCTCTATTATTTAGAACATTTTCTATTTTATCTTTATTTTTAACACATTGTTCAACAATATATTCAAGAATTTTCTCATCAAAATTTAAAATTCCAAAACTTTTTAAGACTAATTTTATAGCTTCATTGCTTACCTCTTTTTTTAAGAAAAAAAATGAAGTTACAATACAAGTTATAGCTTGAAATAAATCTTCTGTATTTAACTCTTGTGTAATAACTTTATTCATATATAATTTCACCTCGACTATTTATAATTTTTGAAATTTCATTAAATATTATTAAATTTACGTTGATATTATACATTATATTTGTAATTGTAGGCAAATTTAATTTTACCTGTAAAAGTGAAAGTACATTAGAAATTTCTATAAAGCTTTGTAAACTAAACTTAAATAAATTTTCTTTAGAAATAAATAATCCTTTAAATACTAACCCTAATAATTCTAATTTATTTTCTTTTAGTCTTAATTGTAAATAATCTAATGCTCTAGAAGCAGGAGCGCTCATTTTTTCATTTTTTGTTAAAATTTGACATTCTTGTTTTATATTAATTACCCCTTTATCCAGGTTAATACAACCTAGCCCATCAAGATATCTTAATTTTTCGCTTTGTCGTCTACCACTATTACCTTTTAATAAAATAACATCATTTTTTATAGGTGAATTAATTTTATAAAAAGTATTTAACCTAAGCTGCTCTAACTTACTTATTTCCTCAATATCAGAAATAGTATTTGTTTCTAAAATATAAATTTGTCCTTTAGGTAATATTAAAGACGAATTTAATTCTTTACTTAATCTTTTAAGTAAAATTGATTTTTTTACCTTATAGATATTATAGTCTCTAGATAAAGATGATCTAATTTCTTTCAATGAATTATTTTTTAAGCTCTCATCTTGAAAAAGATATAGATAATTACTTCCCTTATACTTAGAAGCAATTTTTAAAAGCTTAATTTCTAATTTCATTGTATTTTATAATATGACCCATAGTTGTTTTAGCTAAAACTTTTTTAATTTCATATCCAGCTGGAAGAGATTCTTTTATAGAATTAATATATAAAGAGCTTAATTCGTTAAATTTTTCTATTTCATTTTCATTACATATCTTAACTTGTAAACAGTTTCCATTTAATTTAAAGTCTTGACTTTGACTTAAACTATGTAATTGTTCCTTATAATTATCTTTTAAAATTTGAGGTTTTATTTTTAATGTAGTTAATAATTTATTATTATTTCTTAAGAAGCTAACTATTATATTAGATTCTACTAAAATTCCAGATAAATTTTGTATATTTTCACTATCTTCAGCCCAGCTTTTAAAATTTAAAGCACTGATTATTTCTTGATTCTTATCTTCAATATTTCCAATAATTATTACTCTCTTTTTTAAAAATGGTAAAGTTAAATTTAATTTTTTAATAACTGTAACTTTTTTTGAAAGTTTTTTTAGTACTATAATTAAATCTAAACTCTGTTTAAAATTTCTTATTTTTCTATTTTCTAATAAACTATTCATCTTCTATACTTATCTTACAAGATCTTAAACTCCCCTTTACACAGTTAATTTTCTTTTCAGAAGCATCTTTGTAATATTTTGAAATGAATTCATTAAATTTATCTCTTTTTAAAGTAATAAGTTTTTCCGCTCTAGTAATAAGTAAAAATTTCTTAATTAATGTAGAAGTAGAAGGCTCTAAAATATTAATTTTAAAATCCTTTGTTATAAGATTTACAACTAACTGAACTTTCATTCTTAAATCGTAATATTCTTTTGTTTTTAAATTAATTTCGTCAATAATTTTTTTTGCATTTAAACCTAATGGTCCTACTATTGGTGATATAGGGAACCCTGTTTTTACTAAACCTCCTTTTATTAAGAAAGTTTTGACTAATGTTGTATTTAAACTTATTTTCATGATGTAATCTTTTCTAATTTTTCTATAGACACTTCTAATGGAATACTTAAGATAGAATCTTTAATTTCCACTATAGCTTTATTTTCAATTGTATTAATATTATTTATAGTTCCATATTTTTTATGATTTTTAGCTAAATTAATTTGAACATAATCTCCAATTTTCAATTCAACTTTTACTTTTGCTTTTACAATAGAAGTTAAAATGTTTTCTAAATCCATTTTATTTACAGGGAAAGTATATTTATTATTTAAAAATTTAGAAAATTGAGTTTTCATTATTTCTAAATTATTCGTCTGGACTAAAACATAATCTTTATACTCTTCCTTATTGATATATACAATAGTTTTAATTTCTTTACTTAATTCTTTTTTAAATAAAAGAATTTTAATTCTATCTTTAAATGTATTTAGCCTACTTCTTCTTAAGCTTATTAAATAAAATTTATTCTCCATATGTTATCTATTATATTATTATTTTGCTACAATTATTTATCTTTCTTTTTTTCTTTCATCAGAAAGTCAATAAGAAGTCTGAATTTTAAAATTAAAATCAATAATAACATAAAACTTATACTAAAAAATTGATAATAATAAATGTTATAGAAAAATGGTCTTTCATTATGTGATTGAGATAAAAATGAAATTCCAACTGAACAAATTTTTGAAAAACAGTCTTTAAAATGTAAGTCAGAAATATTATCAAAAGAGAAAAAACTTCTTGAAAGAAAAATTATAGGTACAATAGAAAAACAAATTACTATATTTATTAAGAAAAAATAAAAATTTCTTCTAAATTCTTTAAAATCAAATTTTAAAGACCAGCTCTTTTGTTTTTTTACATTTTTTTCAGATGAACTAGCTTTATAATTTTTTTTCTCACTAGATCTCAAATGTTTTTTAAATTTATTTTCCTCTAAATTCATTTTATATCAGTCTTTAAAAATGATCTCAAAAAGTTATTAGAATTATTAATTAACTCTTCATATAATTGTAAACTTAAATTTTCTTCAACCTTATACTTAGTTCTCTGATGAATATCAGCTAATGATGAAAATTTTTGTTCAGATCTTACTTGAATAATTGTATTTCTCATCTTCTGACTAATTTTTTCTAATAAATCTAATTGATGCATTTTAACATTAATGAATTCTGAACAATTAAAAATTTTCAAAACTTTTTCCTGTAAGAAAATTATAACATTTTCCAAACTTTTTTTCAAAGAACTTTTATCTTCTTCATCAAAGTTAAGGAATTTTAAATAAGATAATTTATATTTTTCTAGCACAGTCTTTTCAACAAATCCTAAAGGGACTCCAGCTACTAAAGAACTTTTCATAATTTGAAAATTTCTCAAATTTAAAAAATAAGAAATCTTTTTATTAGAAGAACTAAAAAGTAAATAATTCATAATTGAAATTTTTTATTAATAATTATGTTAATATCTTTTTCTGATAATTCTATTTTTTTTGAAAAAAGAAAATCTACTAAATTTTTTTGATTAGTATAAAATTTTAAATTTATAATTTCTTTAACTATGTTAGCGGGTAAAAATGAATGTTTTTCAATAATAGCATCATAATTATTAATAAAATCTTTTTTTACAATTGATTTTAAATAATAATTACTTCTTTCTAAAGGTGTTTTTAAAGCTGTAGGATCTACTGTGAGCCCTAATACATCAAAATTATATTGATTTAATAAAATAACTACTTCTTCTACCAATAAATCTTCTTTTTTTTCTGTAAATTTTAAATTAAAATTTTTTATTATCATAATTTTTTAACATGTAAACAATGTGTATACAAAACTTTATTAGTACCAATTACTTTTATTTTTAAAGTAAAATTATAAACTTCAAGAATCTGTCCAACTTTTCCATAAAATCTTTTATGGTATAAGCCTTTATGATATCCAGAATCTAAAACTAAAACAATTCTTTCCCCTATTACATAAGGTAATAAAGTTCTTCTTATAACTGTTTTCTTTTTTTCAGTGTCTCTTACTAACAAACTTTTTGTTTTACATCTAAATCCTGTACTCATACTTTATAATAATGAAATAATATATAATTTATGTATATAATAACGAGCTTGGCAGGGCTCGAACCTGCGACCTTTAGATTAAGAGTCTAACGCTCTACCGACTGAGCTACAAACCCAACTCAGAAAACTTCTGATAAATGAATTTTTAAATAATGATTATCTATTGCTTTAATCTGATTTATAATAGTATTTCTTAATTCTGTAAAACCTTCTATAACATGAAGAGTATTACTTCCATTACCAAATAATACAATCCTATAGAAATATCCTAAATTATGTAGCCCTATTAACAAAACTGTATTTAACATATTATGGTTTGAAGATAGCTGTGAAAGACTTTTGACAGTTGCATCATATCCTCCAGAACAATTTACTAATGTTCGTCCATACTTTTGTAAGTTTCTTGCTTGCATTTCAATTTGTTGTTTTTCAAAAAATCCATAAGTTATAATATAATTTGAAACTAGCAAAAAAGTATTAGAAAGAATAGAGAATACTAATAGCTCTTTATACATGCTTCTTGACCAAAGATTATAAGTAAAGTGAGCTCCTACTCCTAATCCATAATTAAAAATAAGATCTAAAAATGACCCTGTTTGTTGAGCTTGTCTAACTTGATCTTTAAAAATAAAGTTTACTCCATCTTTTAATAGGCCTAAAAAAGTTATACTTTTTACATTTTGTAATACTTTAATATATTGTGTTTCTCTATATTCTTTAGATTTCTCCAAAGTAAGAGGCAAGACTATTTTTAAAGTATTGACTAGTAAAGAAAAAGTAATAAATAGTATTGTCCAGAAAAAGGTAAATACATATTTACAAATAAAACTATAAAAACCAGTTTGTAAAAAAATTTTTCTCATTACTGATAATTCTACTGTAAATCCACACAAACATGAAATAATTAAACTAAGATTAAGTGGACTTAGAGCTGAACACTTAGAAGTTAAGAATAAAAAGATTATTCCAAAAGATATGCTTAAGATATATAAGAATTCTTCAAAAATTTTTTCAAAAAAAGTAGCATATTCCAATCGGTATAATTTAAACCCTTTATTTATACAGTTAAATATTACTAGTATAGCGCAAATAAATAATTCTAAATTTTCTTTAATAATAGTTCCTCTTCGACTAGCTGGTAAAATTTTTAATCCAATAATAATAAGAGAAATAATATTGGCTGAGAAAAAAGAACTTTTTGCTATAGATGTTATATCTTGTTGGCTAAAATCGAAAACAGTAGGAACTTCTTGTGCTCGACCTTGGTTAGAATTAATTTTTCTAGAAATAGAAGCCATTAAATTTTTAAATGCTATACCTGTATGCTTAACATCAACTTTATTTATTAAATTAACTAATTTAAGAAATGGCTCTATAGTATTTTTAGAAGTTTTACCCGCTTGTATAGTCATACTACTATAACTTATTAAACTATGCATGAGTCTTTGTGGGATTACACTAATAATTAGTGTCATTCTTTCGGCAAGTGAAAAATTTGAAGTGATATTAAAAATAAAAAAAAAGTTGTAAAAAAAACTTTTTAAGATAATTTTATAAATAAATTTCTCATGCAAACTTTTAATAAAAAATGCATATTCTTCTGATTTCATTCTTTTAATAGTTAATATCTGTACAATATAATTCTGTAAACTTTGATAATTCCAAAATATATATGACTGATTTATTAATTGAAAGATATTTTTATCTAATAAATTTGATAATTCTATATGTTTCTTTTTAGTCGTAAGAAATTTTTGTAGCGCGGGAGTGTCTTTTAAAAGATTAGGCTTAACAAACCCTTCATATAACTCTAAATTATCTATGAAGAAATTTTTAAATATTGCAAAATAAAGAAGTAGCCCTAAAGAAAAAAGAAGTTTTGTTTCTATTGAAATTTTAAAATGTGGTAATATTCTTTTATTTTCAATATTATCTAAAAAATTATTAATTAAGTTCATTTAATAGCTTTTTAGAAATTTTACTGTTTTCTATTAAAATTTCGTACTTAGGAATTAAGGTAATTTTTTTAAAATGTTTTTTTGAATATTGATTTATAAGAATTTTTGAATTCGGAAAGTTATCTAAAACTTCCGTATTAGCATTTCCTATAATCTTATAAAACTTATGATTTAAATTTACTACTAACTCGAAATTATTATTTTCTTTTATAATTGTATAATCTGACTTAATTTTATTTAAAGATAAAATAGAATCTACCATTTTACTTGAATCAAAACGTTCAATTTCATTTTTTATTAAAGATAAAAAATTGTTTGTGCTTAACCATGATGGTTTACTTTTCGTTTCAAATACTTTAAATTTTCTAGCATTTTTATTATGAGACCAAATTCCAGCTCGTCCTACTCCACCTTTTGATCCACTTTTATGAGATTTATGTCCTCTTCCGTGATATCTACATCCTCTATTTTTTCTTGATTTTAAGCTCATAATAACATTCTTTTAATTAATGATTTTATCTTAGAATTAAATCCTAATTCTCCTTTTATTTTATCTTTTAGACTAATTAAACCTTTTCTAGCTGGATGTAAATTAAAAGTTCTTTTAATATTTAATTTCTTTAGTAAAGAATAATCTTCAAATATTAATTCACCTAACTCAGTTAGATTGGAAATATTAAGATTTATTTCAGAAGCATTATCTAAGAATTTTTGTTTATGTTTTTGTAATAAATTTGCAAATACTTCAACAAAAACTTCTTTTGTAATAGGCCCATAAGTAACTAAGTTATTCAAAGTTCTACCTATAATTTTACTTTCTTCTTCAGTAACAAAAATAGCATTATTTACATGTCCTAAACCTATTAGCTTTAATCTATCTTTTAATTTTTCACTTCTTTTAATAGAACTCTTTAATTGAATAACACAAATCATAATTTTAAAGAATTTATTAGAGCTTCGTATATTGCTTTAAAACAATTAAGCTTATTATTACTTCCTCTTAACTTTACTCTTAAATCTTTGACTCCTAACTTTTCAAAAATATTTTTTATTTCAGGATTGCTAACTATTCCTGCACCTTTTTCAGCGGGTAAAAGAGTAATAATAGTACTTCCACATCTTCCCGAAATCGTATTTAAAATACTATGTTTCTCTTCACAGTCTTTATTACATCTTAAAGAACCACAACCTAATTTTATGAAAATAATTTTTTTCTTAGCTTCATTAATAGATTTCTCTTTTGCGATTATTCTCTTAGTATGCTTTCCTAGTCCTAAACCAATTCCATTATTTTCATTATTAACAACAATACTTATAACTCTAAAACTAGGAACTTTCCCAAATTTTACAGTTTTTTGTACTCTAGCACTATTACTTGCAACCATACTAGAACTTATATTTAAACTATCTAAATATTTCGCATCTTCAATCCAAATTTTATTCTGTAATAATTTTTCTTTATTAACATCATTTATTGTAATATTATCTCTTATTTCTAAAGATTGAAATTCAGTAATTATCATAATTTATTTTTTTAATATTCTCTTTTATCTTTTCTCTTAATTCTATACTTAAATTAAGATTTTCAGTTAAACCTCTTAATACATTCCAAACAAAAAATGGTTTATCTTTTTTAGGATATCTCATTCCTATATCTACTACAAAGTTAGTAGTTATATTTAATAAATCTTTTCCTAATAAAAATGCAGCTTGTAAATTAGTTCCTGAAGTTAAAATTTTAGTTAATATTAAATCTTTTGTACTTTTTGTCCAAAGAACTTTATCTCCAGTAGGGGCATATTCTACTAATTGTGCTAAAATATAATGATTACTTTTTCTTATTACTAATCTAGGTAATTTTGATTTTAATAATTTTAATCTTTTAGTATAATTTGTTAATCTAACTTTTCTTCTTTTTTTATTGTTTAGTTCTAAATTTATTGTTTTTTTATATTTCATTTTTTGCTTCATTTATTCTTAATAATTCGAATAATCTTTTCTTTGTAAGGATAACACCACTTTTAATCTTTAGATATAAATTTCTATAAATTTCTGAATTTAATTTCAATCTATTTTCTTTTAAAAGAGATCGTAATAGTCTTACCTTATGTAATCTTTTAGTTTTCTTATTATATTTAATAGTTCTTTTCTTTTTTCTAGCTAATCCTTTTTTTCTTAAAATAAGAATATTATTATTACTTACAGCTTCTCTTATTTTTTCTCTAGTAGTTATTTCTTTTAATTTAAATTCATCAGAAGAATTAATTTTAATTCGTCTTTCTCCTATTTCTAAAACTCTCGCTATAAATTTTTTATATTTCATTCTTTTATTTCCTTAATCTGTGATATTATTTTTACTGGATTCCCTATTAAATAATTACTCTTAAATAATACATTCTCAAACTCGATTCTTTTTCTTATTCCTAACAATGAAGAGCAAATTGGCATAGAAGTTTGTTTAGCTTCCAAAGAATTTTCAAAAGATAAATATTGGTTTAAATCTACTCTATTTTTTATTAAAAAAGTATCATATCCTTTTGGATCACAATTTCTTACTAATAGAGGCTTTCCAAAACCTACTTTCACTAATGCACCTTTTTCTTTCAAACCTTTTCTAAGTTTGTTTTGACTTCCCACTGGCTTTCTCCAGCTTTTAGAAACTCTTTTATAATTTTTACTAAATTGTCTAATAAAATCTGGCGAATTATTATTAATTTCTCTTCTTAATTTTAACATTGATTTTTTCTCAGTAGTAAATTCTTCAAATAATTCTTTCTTATATTTATGTTTATTTTCTAACTTAAATTCAATATTAAAATATAAATCTTCTAAACCTTTCTTTTTAATTTCAGAATTTATTTTCCCTTCAAAATACTCTTTATAAACTTCTTCTAAATGTGTTCTTAACTTATCTTTAAATTTTAAAATCTTCATAAACTATTTACTCTATAATAATTATCAAAAAATTTTCTTTTATCCAATTTTGTTGCAAAACCTGATTTTCGTCTTAAATTAGTTAATCGACTAATTAAAATTCCTATTTTTTGAATATCATATCCTTTTAAAATAATATTCAATCCTTGAAAAGAAGTTTCTACATTCTCTTCCTTTTTTATAATAATAGGTTTTTTTGATCCTAGATAATTGCTTATTTTTATTTCTTTATCTGTTTGCTCGATACTAATATCAAAAGTATTATATTCATAAGAAAGATAAGCAATTACACCTGTTTTTAAATTGTTAATATTTTTCTTTATCAAATTTATGTAAGTTATTAAAATAGCATAAGCTTTTTTATTAATCTTAAAAGTACTAAAATCAATTTCTTTTAATGTATCATCTATAGTCCAACTAAGAAATCTTTCTGATAATAATAAAGAAATACTTCTATCTTCATAACTAATTTCTAAGTTTTGATCGTTTTTTCTTAGAGAAATAGTATTATCGTAAATAAATTTCTTTGATTTTTCAAATTTTTCGTTATTCCACATATCCTATCACAACTCCTCCAATATTATCTTCAATAGCTTTTACATGATCAATTACATAAGGCGTTTTATTACATGAAATCAAATACACTCCTGAATTTTTAGTCAAAGTAGTAAAAATTAATGTTTTTAGCTTTTTATTATTATATTTTAAAAATGGACTATAGCCTTTTATTTTTTTAATATTTTGTCCGTAACCCTCTAAATAAATTTTTCTATTATCTTCAGAAACTGAATAATTCCCTACATAATTTTTTATTTTTAAAATATCTAATGTTCTTCTTAACAAATTACTATTCTCTAAAATAATAATACTTTGTTTATAAAGATTCATCTTTATTTTATTAAATGCCTGTGCTAATTTCATATTGTTCTTGAAAATCCTAAATCATTTGCATTATCAATAAAACATTGTCTACAAATAAATAATTTAAATCTTCTTACTAAGCCATCTTTTTTATTACAAATTCTACATGAATGCGAACCTCTTCCAAAAGATCTATAAAATTTCTTTGCCATTTTATTAGTACTCTTTCTTCTTAAAACTGAATAATTCTTTTTCTTTTCTATGTTCATTTCTTATTATAATTCTTCTATTATCTTTTTAATAGTTTCTTCTTTTAATATTTTTTGATTTTTTGTCTTATTTCTCATTTTTTTCTTCACAACGCTTCCAACATAAGCGAATATAATATGAACTTGTAATCCGTATTTTGGCGCTATAGGACTATACTCAATATTTGATAAAGAAAAACTTTCTGGTATCCCTATTATAAATCGTCCATTATTAATTTTAACTTTATTTGTTATTAAATCACTATTTTTAACTATTTTTAAAAAGTCCATAGCTACATCTTTTCTTAATACTGTTTTTAATCCAATAACTTGGTTCTTTCTTACTCCCCAATCGTGAACACTCATTTTCGCATAAATATTTTCTAAATCTAAAGTAGGATTAAATTTAGAGAAGTGCTTCTTAACTTCAACTATTCTATCTTTATCTGAACCTAATGCCATAGAAATTATTAATTTTTCTAAGTATACTTCTTTCATATCTTATTTACTATTTCTTTTGAAGGGGCTATAATATGCCCTTTAGTAAATTGTTTATTTAGTATATACTGAGATCCATTCTCTAAGATTAAACTCTTAATACTATTTTTTGTTTCAATTATACTCAAGAATTTTAAAATTACTGGATTTTTTTTAAAAGTAATTATTTCACGAACATAATCTAAATTTTTTTCTAATTTTTTGGTACTTGTATCTAATTTAACAAATTGATGTAATTTAAAAGAACCTATATTTACTAAAAAGGTAAATCCATTATCTAATGTTACTTGTTCTTTTTCTTTGTTTATCTTAACTAATTTTCTTATAATAGAATGATAGCAATGCTCACTTGTTTTTATACAATCAAATCCGCTATTTTTAATAGTTAAAATATAATTTTCATTCTCATATGAAAAAATTTCTCCAATTTGAATAGGATCTTTATAATTAACTTTTTTATTATAAAATAAAATTGTATTATCTAATTTTTTTATAGCTTCTTTCTTTGACAATGATTGATCTCTACAAATAATATCTCTCATTAAGTTTAAAAAAGAAGTTGATCTAGTAAATAATCTACCATTATTGACTCTTATTGAATATTTTCCTTTTTTAATTTCTTTCAAATAAGGATTTTTATTTTGTCTATTTAAGTATTTCTTCATATTGCTACTAAATTAGATTCATGAATTTTAATATATTTATCTTTTTGCTTAGAATTCTTTTTTGTTTCTTTTATGAAATAATAATCATTTCTTCTTTTAATAATAGTTGTAATTATATTCTTAAACGCTCCGCTTATTATCTTAACCTCTTTATTTGGTCTGTATATCATAATACTTTAGCGTCTGCAACAGACATTCCTTTAAATAATTCAAAAACTTCTTTACAAATAACTCCTTTTATTCTTGTCCCTTTAATTTTCATTGTATCTATATCAATTATAACAGCTGCATTATCTTCATATCTTATATATCGATCTTCATCTTTTCTATAAACTCCATTTTTTGTTCTAATAATTAATGCTTTATACATTTTCTTTTTTCTAGCAAGTACTACTAAGTCTCCAATTCTTGCATGTCTTAATCTTCGTCTTGCTCCATTTTTCTTTAGAACTCCAATTAGTTTCGCAGTTTTTATTGGCTCTGCATTATCTACTATGTTTAAAACACAGCCTATAGGTACCCCTTTACTAATTCTACTCTTCATTTTTTCTTACTATAATATTACTTTTTAAAGTACTTAATTTTCTGCAAGAAGCATATTTTATTATATCGCCTATAACTAATTTTGTTTCTAATTCTTCTGGAATATGTACTAAAATTTTTTTATTAATAATATTATATCTTTTAAATTTAGGAAAATACTTGTAAAATTTATAAATAACTTTAGCAGTTTTTTTTCCTATAAAACTTATAATTTCTCCAGACTTAAAATTTTTTCTATGGTTTATCAAACTATTCATAAATTATATAATGAGACTCTTTCATAAATATTTTTTATTCTTGAACCATCAATTATTAAATTTTGTTCTAAAATTTTAAAAAGAACTATTCTTTTTTCTATTCGTTTTAACTTATTTTCACTTGTTCTGATATATAACATATTCAATGTTTCCTTTTCAATTCGTCCCTCAATTCCAACATTAAACAAATTAAAAGATTTTAAAATTTTAATTTCCTTATTAATCAATTCTACTAACATATTTTTTTAATAAAGAAAGATCAGCTTCATTTAAATCTTTACTTAATTGAATAAATGTAGATAACTTCTTTAATAAATATCTAATATTCTCTAAATCTTTAATTTTTTTAGGATCTTTAAGTTTTTCTTCTTTTAAGTAAATTTTTCTTAATAAAAATAATGTTTTTTCTTCAATCATATTCTTTTTTTTCTTTCTTCTAAATAACTTTTTAAATCATATTTAGCTGGTGTATTGTAAAATATCTTTATTGTCAATCCACTAACTCCTTTTGGAATTTGCAAAGTATCTTTAATAACATCTGAATAATTTTTTATATAACTCCCAGTGTATTTTTGCTTCCCTACAGCTAATTTAGATTTACTTTTTCTAGCTCCAAAAATTACTCCTCTTATTAGAATTATAACTCCTTTGATATTAGACTTACCCATTAAAAAAAATGAAAGTTTCTTCATAAAAGATGGTACTGAAAATCTTTTAGACTTTAATGTCTCTTTAAAATTACTTACTAATCTGTTAACTGAAACAAAAGAATCATCTTCTTCTATTTTATATTTGAACTTTCCAATGTATTTCTCAATTTGCTTTGAATTTTGTTGAATACTTTTTAAAATATACGGCTTATTATATAATACAACTATAATTAACACAGTATGATCTATTTGCTTAAATACATAACAATCTTTTAAATCAAAACATTTTTTCAATAAGTTTTTTACTCCAATTTTTCCTAAATTTAAATTTATTAATGATTTCATATTTTTAAAGTTACTACATTAAAAGTAATATGAGCTTTTTGTCTTCTTTTCAAAGTCATATTTCCAAAAGCTTTATAAAATCCTGATTGTATACAAGTTCCTTTTGTAGCAAAAGCCTCTTTCAAAATAAGTAACTTAGCATTCTGATTTCCTGAAAGACCTAAAGACTTATTCATACTAATTATGTACTTAATTATTCCTAATAAAATTATAGAACATTTTACAGGGAATTTTCCAGGTCCTCCCGTAATATTATATTTATTTTTAATAAATTTTTTTCTATGTGGACATTTACTTTTATGTATTACCATAGGAGCAGCCTTCATTTTTTTTATTATTAAGAATAATTGTTCTTGAATATCATATAATGATAAATTTACTAAATTTCTTAATAAATTTTGAACTTTTTTTAAAGGTATATCTTTATTTTTTAAAGTATATTTAAATTCTCCAATTTCACTAATTACATGATCTTTCTTAATTTTATTAATAGTATCTTCTAATTTTATTATTCTCATTTTAAGTTTTTGCTGCAGCTTTAGTTTTTGAACCTTTAGTAGCTCCAATTCCTTTTTTTCCTGAATGTTTTACTTTAATTTTTGTCGGTATAAAATCCCCAACTTTTTTTCCAATCATATCTTGATTTATTTCTATTTTAATATATGATTTCCCATTATGAACCATTATAGTCTTATTAACTAATGCTGGTAAAATTAATAAATTTCGATAATTAGTTCTATGTATTTTTTCATTTTGTAATTTTGTATCAATTCTTTTATAAACTTTTAAAAAATGTTTATCATTAGTAAGTCCTCTATTTATACATCGTCTAGCTCTAGACCCTAAATAATTTTTCATCTGATCTAAAGATAAATCTTTAATTTCTTCATAAGTTTTTCCTTTGAAAATTTTATTGAATACATTACTCATATCTTATTTTTAACCTTATTATTTATAATTATTCTTCTTTTTCTTGTATAACGAATTTATTAGTGAAATATTCTTCAAATTGCTCACCAGTTTCATTTTTAGAATCAAACAAATGGCCTAGTCTATAATTTGAATCTTTTAAAGATCTTAAAATTTCCTCAGGGGCATTTTTTAAAAAATTAGAAGATATAAATAACTTACAAGAACTAGATTTATAATAATCTAAATCTGAAAAAGAAGTAAATAAAACTCCTTTAATATCTAACCTTTTTAACTTATCTAATTGAACAAAATCTATTTGCCCTAATACTTCTTCTATAATTATTTCTCTCTCCTTTAATAATGCATAAATTCCTAAATTATCCGTATCCATTATATTTGAGACTTCTCTTTTAATTTTAGTAGTTAGAATAGGATTTACCCCCGCTTGTCTTACACAAAATTCTTCAGCACAGGGAAATAAGCCTCCTACAAAAATCTGATTTATGTCATCTAGCTTATCTCCGACCTTACTTACAAATCCATCACTTATTTTCTTGAAAAAATTTAGAGTTTCATTTTCTCTTATTTGATCATATCTTCTAGCCGATTGACCGCCTTTTTTTGTTTGATTAGGAACTTGAGATTCTATAGTAGTTATTCTTTCTAATCTCTGACCGTTATAAGTAGTAAAAGAAGCCTCATTTCTATCTAGAACTATTAGACCAAAAAGTCCTTCTTTTCTTAGCTCTGAAAGACAATGCAAATCAAACTTATTGTCACAATAATATTTTTTTTGTTTAATTAGAGAGATAGGTTCTATTGCTATATCAACTTCACCATTTGCAAAAAAAGCTATTCCATTTTCACCTTGATAATATAATTTTTCAATTTTTAAGTCTCTAGTTTTGTTAATTATTTTATTTAAAGCTTCTACAGCTCCTTTTCTTTTATTCTTATCTTTAATATTATTAGTTTCTTTAAGCTCATCTTGTAAAAAACTAGAGAGCTTCTCTAATCTAGCGCCTGGAGGAAAAGTGTAAGTAATACAACTACTATTTTGTTTTTTACTTAACTTATTAAAAATAAGAATATTTTCAATTATTTTACTTAATTTAGACATAAGCCTATAGCGGGAATTGAACTCGCAACCTACAGTTTACAAAACTGTCGCTCTACCATTGAGCTATATAGGCATAATATTATTTTAAATTAAAGATTATATTCTTGTTTAAATTCTGTTAGAAAAGTTATTATAATATTAGTAGTCTTTTCTTTTAAGTTAGAGGAAGATAATCGTCCTAACTTATAACTTATAAGAATATCTAATATTTTCTGACTATTAGAAAAATCTAACATTTTAATAATATTTAAAATATTATAACAGAAATCTTTTTTAAGATGCTCTTCTGTTGGAGCTTCACCTAATTTATGATTAGAACTTAAAGCTTTTTTAATTTTAATTCTAATACATTCATTAGAATCATATAAATTTATCGTATTCGCCATACTACTACTCATCTTTTGTCCATCTAAGCCTATAGTTACAGGAATATAAAATAAATCTAGTTCTACAGTTGTTATTTGTTTACAAAGAACTTCAAAAAAAGGTTTTTGATCTATTCCTGTTATTATTCCTATTTTTTTAGTGTTATATTTTTCAGTTAAATATAGTGGAGTAAGAGCTTGAACTAAGGCATAGTTTAATTCGCCCATAGTACTATTATGAGAATATCCAAATATTGAAAAAATTTTTGAAACTTTAACTCTATTACCATATTTAAAAATTAATTCATATAGTTTATGACTATTTTTAGAGTTAAGAAAAATCTGTGTATTTTTTTTATCTCCAAATATCTTATAATAAGGCGCGTAAAACTGCTCCAAATCCGAAAAATTAACATTATCTCTATAAGCTTTCTCATCGTCAGAAATTTGAAATAAAACTGGAAGATTTATTTGATTTAATAACTTTGCAATAAATAAATGAGCTATATGTAAAGTCTTACTAGGCCCTCGTCCAGCTAAAACAATAGAGTTTTCAGAAAGAAACTTCTTTAAAGATTCTTTAAAATTCATTCTTCTTATCTTTTTGAATATTTTCCTTTACTAATACTAAAATTTTTATAGCAAGTACCTTTACAAAAATTTAACATTTTCCCAGTATTCTTTACTAAACTAATTCTACTTTCTGAAGTTTTCTTACAGTGACTACATTCATAAATCATAATCCATACTTTAATCTCTCTTCATCAACTAAGAAAATTTCCCCTATTTTAATTGGACCATAAACAGATAAGACAATAAGTTTATTCTTTGGAGTTTTAACTTGTACTGAAGTAATTTCTCCTGCAGTACCTTTTCTTCCTAATTCTTTGATAACTGTAACTTCTATTCTACTCATAATTATTTCTAAATTGAACTATATTTAAGCTGTCTGATGTTGGAATCGTATTAAGTGCTGCTATATTAATAGGAAAATCTACTCCAAAAGCTTTTGAAATACTAGATGAATTTGCAAATTTTATTATAATTACTTCTTCTCCTACTTTAGCTAATAAATCTTTAAATAAATCTTTTGGGTTAGTGTTAGCAGAGTAAAGAATTACTTTAACTTCTTTTCTCAAAACAGAAGTTTTTACTTCTCTTAAACCTTTTTTAATTAAGATACTACTTGCTTTTGCTAAAACACTTGCTTCTTTTTTAATTTTTTGAATTAATGAAAAGAAATAACTTTCTTTCTTACTTAATGTACTCATATGCTTCTATGAAGAATCGAACTCCAGTCTCAGGCATGAAAAACCCGCGTGCTACCACTACACCATAAAAACTCTAATTTAGTTATAATTTATTTTATTTGATTTATTTATATGTATACTATTAATTCGCGATTAGTCTATGTTTGATAAAGGTTGAAATATTAAATCTTTTATACTTAATTTTTTTGAAGCCATTAATATTATTCTTTGAAGCCCTAAACCAATTCCTCCAGCTCTATTCATTCCATAAGCCATTGCTCTTAAAAAAGAACTGTTATAAGGCTCAGATTCGTCTTCATTAGCTCTATAATTAAACATATTAGTCTCCAACTTTAAAAAATTAATTTCTTCAGTAAACATATTAGCAATTTCTTTTCCAAACATATAAGTTTCAATTCTATCTAATCTTTTATTTTTTTTCTCTTCAGCTAAACTAGATGATATTGCTGGAAAATCAGTAATATGAATAGGCTGGATTAAAAATTCTTCAACATAATTTTCAAATAAAAACATTAATAAAAAGTCATTTTTTTTATTACTTTCTTTATACTTAGTTTTAAATCTTTCTAAATCATTTTTTAAAATCAAAATTTTTATTAAATCTTTATAAGTACTCTTTTTCCAAGTAAGATTATGATTTTTTAGAAAAAACTTATTAACTGCATCTTCATATTTCAATTTTATAAATGTTCTTTTAAAAACAAAATCATTATCTAAGAATTTAAAAATATATTTTATAACTTGCTGAGCTATTTTACTCATATCATTACAATCAGCAAAAGTCTTATAAATTTCTAAAGATAAAAATTCTGGATGATGTGTAGTATCTATTCCTTCATTTCTAAAACAAGAAGAAATAGAATAAATATTAAGAAACCCTGAAACTAAATATTTCTTTAAATGAAATTCTGGAGCTACACTTAAAAATAAATTTTTCTTATCATACTGTAATTTTGTTTCGAAAGGGAGAGCGTTAGCGCCACCATATTCTCTTTCCAAGACTGGAGTAATTATTTTTAAAAAGTTTTTCTTTTGTAGAAAAATATCTAAGCTTGAGTATAACTTAGTTAATTTTTGATAAAACTCAAATTCTGATTTATTTACCATTAAATCTACATATTTCATCTTATATTTAATATCTATATCTTTTAGTCCAAAATGTTTTTGTGGTAAATCAAAAAAACATTTACTAATTAACTTCCACTCAATAATTAAAGGTACTTGTTCATTATTTTTATTTGTTATTGCGCCTTTAACAGAAAAAAAAATATTATCTCCTCTGTCTAATAACGGCATATTTATATAATTATTAGTAGAATCTTTATGACTTACTAATTGAATTTCTTTATTATTAAAATTTATTGTAAAAAAAGTTAGAGCTCCAAAATCTCTCTTTAAGAGTAATCTCCCACAAAATAAGTTTTTATTATCTATTTTACTTTTTTTATAATCTTCATGGCTTAAAATTTTATTTAATTTTTCTAAAGCATAATAATTTTTTAATCTAACTTGTGAAATTTCATCAATTAATCTCATTTAATACAAATATTCTTTCTCGAATCTAATAAAATTAATTATTTCTTCTTCAGATAACAAACTGTTTAAATTCTTTTTATCAAGATTAATTCTAGTTATAGTTCCAGTATCTGTATTATATCTAATTTCAAATTCAATTAACATACCTATTTTTAATCTCTTAGCACTTCTTAAATTTTTATTTTTTAATTTTTTTGGCAAAATACAAATATATTTCTTTTCTTCAGAATCTAAAACAGAAAATCTACTGCATCCATTTTCTTGTAAAATTAATCCTATCACTAAAATTTATTAATAAAAAAATCTAAAAACTTTTGTTGTAATTCTAAAATAGAACAATCTTCTAATAAATTAGACTCATCATTAGATAAAAATCTAAAATTGTTATTTATAGCGATTAGTTCTTCTCTTGTCATAAAACCTAATATTCTTTTTAGTTCTAAGAAATCAAAGATTTCTGTATTTAATTCAGATTTACTTATTTTTTGTCCATTTTTAAAAGTAAGAAGCGGTGTATGAAAAAAAGTATACTTATCTCTCTGCTGTCTTAAAAAAGAATCATATCCACTCATATGTATAGCTCTTTGATCTTGCCCTCCAACAATTCCATTTATATTTAAAAATCTAAAATCACTTACTTGTAATAAAGGATATAGGATATCGCAAACTTTATCACTTTTATCTGTTCTAGTTAGCATAGTAAATGCTTTTTTAGTTCTACTTAAAGACATTCTTAAAGATGTCTGTATTATTTTTTTGAAGAACTCAGGAGAAAAATGAAAATTATTATAATCTTTAAATTCCTGAGATATAGCTGAGGCTATAACTATTTTACAAGAACTAAAATATTTTTTTAAATTTTCAATTAATAATTTTTTATTTTTTTCATTTTTTTGATTTAAAGAAGTATGAATATCAGATAATAAAATAATACTTTCACAATTAGAAAATTCAGAAAATTTTTTCAAAATTCCTAAAGGTAAAAAATGGCCTATATGAATAACACCAGATACTTCCATTCCTAGATATAATTTTAAAAAATTATTTTTTTTTAAATTCTCTATTAAATGATTTTTATTAACTATCTGTATATTACAAAATTCTATTTTTTCTAGTAAATTTTCTAATATTTCTACAGTTAAAATCATAAATTATATTAAATATATAAACTCTATATATCCTTTAGTGAATTATCTGTTTCGATAAAAAATTTAAGAGAAGATGCACAAATGGAACGCACATCTTTAATAAAAGTTTCTGGAGTTAATTTATATTGTTCATTTATAATAGTATATGCCTGTCTGTCTTGAAACCTAGTCTCGTGTTCGGGATCCGCTCTTTCATATACTTCCTTACATTTAGTAATTCCTTTTAAAATAAGTCTCTCTTTAGCTGATAAATCTAAATTTGATTCTTGAAAAAAATCTATTTTTTGTTCAACTTGGCTAGTAAAGAAATCAGGATGTGTTAAAGAAAATAGTTGATATTTAGAGGTGATTGTTTCAAAACAGTAAGTACTTAAAGTACATAAGTTTGGAAATATTTCTATGACTTCAAAATGAGACATTCCGAAAATTCTTAAAAGCTTTAAACATAAAATATCAAATAATGCACATAAAGGCTGCTCAAAGTTTTCAATTGTACTATATGGAACAAAATATCTTAAATAGGAATCTTTAACGCAGTCTGCTATTGATTTTTCTGAAAATTTAGCTGCAAAAATTGGATATAGAGAATCGACTACATTAAATATTCTTCTATAATGCAGTCTAATTTTATTTATAAAAACTGAATTAGATAAAAGAAATGTAGTAGAAATATGTTTCGTAAATTCAGCTGAACTAAGATAATAAGTTTTAAATTTCTTTGAAAAGGCTTCAAATTCTTGTTTAGTGTTAGGACATTCTAGTAATTGAGAATAGCTGTCTCTACTTAAAGTTAAAAACTTATCTTCTAATTTAAATCTTTTTAAAAACTCTATTTTAAAACTAGTATCTAACTCAAAACTCTCTTCTTCTGATAACTTCATACTATTTTTTAAGTTTTTAATAAGAGTCTCTGCGGAAAATTCCCCCCATGATATTTTCTGTCGCAAATTAAATTTTATTTTAAAATAATATAGTTTATCTATATAATTCATTTTAAAAGCGAGAGCTTGTGCTAAAATTTTAAAGTACGCAGCTTGATTAAAGCCTATTCTACAGTCTTCAAGAGACTTCCAAGGTATATTATTATGAGTAAGTTTATAAATTAATGAATCAAGTAATACATGAAAAATATATGTTTTGATCTGCACTCCAGTCTCTACAGTATAGCCACCTCGGCCTTCTAATATATACGTTTTTATACTTTCCTCGGGAGCTTCTTCATATTTTTTATAAAGGTCGAAGGCAAAATTTCTTTGCATAGAATTTCTTAAGCCACTCCACCAGCAACAATCTTTTACATTATCTCTAATTTCTAAAAATAATTTATTTCTAACTTCATCATTTTGTGTACTAAGAGATTTAAAAATATAATCAAAATGTTTATCTGTAATTTTACAATTTTCGCCTTTTAAAATCGTATCATCTTCAAATTGAAAAAGTAGAAGGAATATAATATAGACATTACCCGTTATATTAGAAAATAAAGAAATGGGAAAAATTTTTTGATTGCTTTTTAAGGCCTTAGTACAAGTAGGCGGCATAGGCTTTTTTAATTCAAAAAAGTTTTCTTTTGGGAATAAATCTATAATAGACATCTTTTTAAATTTTGGAATAATACAATCAATAAGGAAAGATTTAAAACTTTCATCTGTACTTAAGTTTTCTTTAAACATATTAAAAAGAAACAGATCGTTAGCATAAAAAAGATTCATAGCTTCGAATACCCTATCAGGTATTGAAGTAAATAGACATTTATTAGGATATAAAAGCGCCCTTTTTTCTTTTCTTAATTTTAGTTTATCTAAAGCATCTTCAATAGCTTTACTAAGAGGAGTAGGTAAGAAAGTAATAACTGGTAATACTGACTGGTGTATAAGTGAATTTAAGTGGTAAATATAAGCTCGCTCAAGAAAATTTTTAGCATCTAAGAATTCACATAAATGTAAAATAATTTTTTCAGTTTTACGTCTATTTGTAAAAAGTAAACAATTTATTATACAATTTCTTACTAAGTTTGTTATACTAAGAATAGATGAAAATTTTGTGTGAATTTGGAACTTATCTAAAACTTGTAGTGACCTTATGATAAAATTGAAAGAAGAAACAGATTCTTCTTTTATATCATCAAGCCTATCTGGAGTATCAGGAATAGATTCATCTTGCTGAATTAAATAAAATTGTCTGATTCCAAATAAGCATACTATAAAAATTTCAAGAATCTTATCTAAAACCAATTCAGTTTTATAAAATTTTTCATGAAAGGCTTTCTTATTTTGTAATAAACAAAATAAAAATTCAATTACATCTTTATTTCTTTCCTGTTCATAAACTAAATTTTCTTTTTTTATTTTAGAACTAGATAAAATTACTTTCTTTAAAGCCGCCAAATCTATTTTTAGCCTATTAGGAATATTAAGATAATCTCTTGAAGTAGCACTTGTATATGAATCTAAAAAAGTAAGGCTCTTAATTTTTTGGGAGTCTAAGTCTAAAAGATTTGTAAATTCTTCTAAGAATGTAACAAGCTCTCCTGAAAATTTATTTTTTGAATCAGCTGTTCCAAAGTATTTTTTTAAAAAAAGTAAAAAATCGGTTAAATTTATATCAGTTTGCAAAAAAAATCTTTCTAATTGCACTAAATCTGTATTTATACTAAGGAAATCAAACATTATGCAATTGCTGGGACTCGAACCCAGACTTCATAAAATGAATTAGCACCTTAAGCTAACGCCTTAACCTTTCGGCCACAATTGCTTCAATAAAAATATTTTAGGGAGTTAGCCTATTTATGTCTCTGCAAAAAAAACTTAATTCTCTTATATTAGAGTATCCTAAAATAGTTGTAACTAATCTTTGAAGTCCTAAACCAAAGCCCCCATGAGGAATTCCTTTTTTTCCAAAACTATTTAAATATGGCTCTAAACTTTCAGAATTTATATCATGAGCATCTAAATTTTTCTTTAACTTAATATACGTTTCTTCTCTTACACCACCACTAATAATTTCCCAATTTCTATCAAAAACATCAAAACTATAAGTTATGTTTTTATCTTTTCTCTTTATATAAAAAGGCCTAAGATTACAAGGATAGTGAGTAATTATTAAGAATTGCTTATTTTGTCTTAATAACTGTATATGAGTATTTGAAATATCATCTCCAAAAACAATTTTATAATTTAAATTTTGTAATTTCTCTATAGCTGAAGTATAAGTAATTTCAGTAAAAATATCTTTAGTTATAGCCTTACTTTCAAATTTACTACAATTTATTAAAAAGTTTTTAACTTCTTTTAAAATCTGCTTTAATTTACTTTCATTACTTATTCTTTTACAGATTAATTCAACATCTAAACAATAAGTTTCCATTAGGTGTCTAGGTGTATCACTAGGCTCCGCTCTATAGATAAAATTTGTTTCAAAAATTTTTGGAAAACCAGCTAATATAATTTGTTGCTTGTATAATTGTGGGCTTTGAGCTAAATATGCTTGCTTTCCAAAATAATTAAATTTAAACACAGAAGATCCACCTTCACTCCCAAATCCCATTATTTTAGGAGTCATTACTTCAATATAATTATTCTTAAAAAAGTAATTTCTTAAATTATTCATAAATCTAGAAAAATACAAAAATTTATCTTTTTCTTCTTTTAATTTTAAACTATGGCTTCTATTATTCAATTTAGTAATTAAATCTCCTTTGAATTTTCTCTCATTTAATTCAAAAGGTGAATCTCCTTCAGTAATTATTTTATAATTTGAAACAATTAATTCTTCTGTAAAATTATTACTTTTACTCTTTTCAAAGTGTCCTGAAGCTAAAATAAATTGATTTTCAAAATTAGATTTTTCTCTTAAATTTTCATTTATTACTAATAAATTGACTTTTGTTTTTTTATTTTCTATAGATAAAATTTCTAATAAAGTTAAAGTTTTTAATTTTAGTTCTTTAGTAACAAATCCTTGTACTTTAATCATGTGGCATTATAAAATCTTTAATCTCATTTTCTAAATTTATATCTATTATAGGATTTTTAGGTTCTACAAAAGTTTTTTTAAATTTCTGCTCTGTTATAAGCCCCATTTCTTTTAATTTAAAAGGTAAATATGTGTTCGTAACAAAATCTATTCCATATTTTGAAAAAGATTGTTGTTCCGCCTTTTTATTTAAAATTAATTGTAATTTAATCTCTTTAATAAAATCAGGAAACTCTTCAAATCTAGGATCTTTTAAAAGTGAATATCCTGCATTTCTATCTACTTCTTTTAGTTTATCACAAGGTAAATTAAATCTAAGAATATCGGATGGTTGTACCCCTAGCCATTTACAATTAGGAGTTGCAAAATAAGTAGAAAGATGAGCTGTTTTTACACTACCCCAAGCTATTGATGCATAAATTCTATTACTCCATTGATCGGCGTCTAAAAATGCTACTGCAGATAATTTCAATTCTTGACTTAATCTTTTAATCATTCTCTTTGTCGCTCTACTAGGTTGTCCATCAGCATTTATTAAAACACAATTAAATATTTTATCAAATTCATTTTCTACTAGTCGTCTATACATCCCCCCAGTTTCTATAACCATTACAAAATCTGCAGTAGTACTAATTAACTTAATTTTATCTACATCTGCAGGAATTGGAAAACCTACTTCATTAACGTCCTCTGAACAATCTAATCTTTTTATTTCTCCACGTCTATTCTCTTCTTCTAAAACTAAAGAACCTATTAAGTGTCCATCATTTTCAGGATATAAACTAAAATCTCCTCTATCTTTCTCCAAAGCTATTTCTAAACATTCTATTAATAAATTACTTTCAGCTTGTGAGGTAAAACTTAAAGGCCAACCTTTTCCACAATAATATAATTCTCGCATTGTACTAGTTTTATTGGTTTTTAGTTGATTAATTAGAAAATTAATAGTATAGACTAAGAGAACTATTTGTCTACTACCTTTTGATGTTTTTGCACTTTTAGTAGTTAGTTTATCTGCATAAACCCAAACATTTTCAATTTCATCTAAAACAATATTAGACATACTTCTATTATTTAAAGAGAAATTAGGAATTTCACTATTAAGCAAATTATCATAAAATTTTATTAAAATATTATATAATTTTTTAAAAGATTCATATTTTCTTTCACTAAATTTAGTTTTGTATTTTTCCAAACTAGTTTTAATTTCTTTTAACTTAGTAGTCACTAATTCAAAATCAAATTCTTTTTCTTTAAAAATATCTTTTAATTCTTCTGTTATCATAATATTATATCCTTGTCACTTTTTATAAAAAATACTTTATCTGTAGACTCATTGATAATTAATCTCTCATGAAGATTATATTCTAACTCAATAAAGTCTTCTAATTTAGATGTACTATAATTTAATAACTGTTCAACTTCTAAAGTAGAGAATATAAAATTATATTTTTCTCTATTATTATTAATTATTTTTATTATTATTTTATCATTATGCTTTTTAAGAAATAAAATAGGCGCATCTAGAATATTAGAATATAATCTTTGAACTGGTGGTTCAGGTAAATCTAAAAAATTAGAAATTCCCGATACTATTTTAGGAAAAATTTCATTAATAACTTTTTCTTTTTCTTCTTTCTTTTTTTGTAATTTTTCTCTTTTTCTAAACTTAAGAAGATCTTTATTTAATTTCTCTAAAACTTCTTTAATACTATCTGAAAAGACACTTGAATCTGCAATAGCGTCTTTACTTTCTGAAGTAAACTTAATTTTAATAGCAGCGACATGTAAAAACAATTTAATAGGCCCATACGGCAATTCATTTTTTGTTTGTGATAATTCTACATTTTTCCAATTAAATTCACAAACATTTTTATATAACAGACAAGCTCCTTGTTGATAAAATAAAGGAACATTATTAGCAATTCTAATAATTTCTATTTTTTGATCAAAACTTCCCTCTTTATCGTATACTAATCCGCCCTCTATAACAAAAATGTTTCCTTCATCACCTTTAGGTAGGCTGCTAGCTGTAGAAATAAAATTATAAGGCAATGTTTTAGTTAAACTTTTTAAAAAATTATCTCGCTTAATTAAGTTTAACATTTCAGTTGTAGGTGCGACCTTAATATCTTTTAAAATATCTAAAAGTTGGCTAATTTCAAGTTTAGATAAAGTTTTTGCATAACGTTCGGCTATTATGCTTAATTCTAATAAAATATTTACTACTTGTTTCTGTGTTAGTCCATATAATTTACTTAATAAAAAATTAAAAATAGTTTCAGGATAAGCTTCTAACGCTGATTGTAATTGATTTAAATTTAAATTATTGGGATGTAAATTAATTTCTTTCCCTATTCCTCTAGACTGCTCTATACTTCTTTCAAAATTAAGTTCCTCTCCACTTGGGCCTTTAAAATTAATAGTAGTATCAGGATTTACTATTGAAACTATTTGTAACCAGCTTTTTATTCCATGTTTACCTTCAAAGGCAAAATTAGCTTCTAAAATTACTCCTAAAATAGTCCCCGATTTAAAATCTACATTTACTTTTTTTGTTTCAATAATCTTAGGTTGATTAGTTTTAACATTAATAGTTAATACTTTCTTAATTGCGAAATCTTCACTAGAAATTTTTGAAATAATAGTAATAGGATTTCCTGTTGAAGTAAGAGATTCCATTACTACAGCTGTAATTCCAATTCCTTGTTGCCCTCTTGTTTGTTTTAAAATATGAAATTTACTTCCATATAGAAATCTTCCAAAAATATTATTAATTTTATCCTTTATTATTCCAGGCCCATTATCTTGTACTGTTAATTTATAAAACTTCCCCCATTTTTCAATGGCTATATTAATTTCTGGTAAAATATAAGCCTCATTGCATGCATCAAGACTATTATCAATCATCTCTTTTAAAGCCATTAATAAATTTCTAGACTTATTTCCAAAACCTAGAAATTGTCTATTTTTTTGAAAAAATTCAGCAATAGAAGTTTGTTTTTGTTTTTTACCTAAACTAAGAGCAATATCTTCAAATTTAATAGGCTCATCTACGTCTATCTCTTTTTCTAATATATCCACGATTATTTCTTACTTCTTCCAGTTCTCTTAGGCGCTATATGTCCTACTTTTCGCCCAGGAGGAGCATGTCTTGAAGCTGAAGTTGGACCACCCGGTCTTTTCTTTCCACTTCCACCAAATCTATGATCTTTACAGTTTTTTGAATTTCTAGAAACAAAAGGCCATTCTATACATCTTCTTTTAACAGCATGAAATTTACTTCCAGCTTTTAATAAAGGTTTTTGTTTTCTATCTCCTCCTGCTGAAAAGCCTATAGTTGCTCTACAGTTTTCATTAAATTCTTTTACTACTTTAGAAGGCATTTTCAAAAATACTTTTCCTTCTTCTTTTTGTCTTATAATAGCTTTAGTAGATCCTGATCTACAAAACTTTCCACCATCTCCAAAAATTTTTTCTATATTATATACAACAGTACCTTCTGGAATATCTTTTAATTTTTTAATTGCGCCTAATTCATTAGAATTTAAAATTATCTCTTGCCCTACAAAACTCTTATTAGTAGCTAATAGATAATCTTCTTTTTTCAAAGTATTTGAACTAAATCTTACTTTAGCTAATAAAGCTGTTCTTAAAGGAGAAATTTTAAAATCTAAAATTTCATATGAATCATATAATTCTAAATCTCTTAAATATTTTGCATCAGTTATTCCAATTTTTTTATTTGCCACATATTTTGGTCTAGCGCTTCCTCTTCTTTGTGAAGGTAATCTTTTTTGTGCCATTTTAATTAAAATTTAATTCAGAATAATTATTTATTCTAATATAAAATTTTTTATTATTTTCACTATCAATTAATGATGTAATATTTTTAATTTTAGCTAAAGGATATAATTTTAAAAATTCTTCTTTTATTGTCTTTCTAGCAACTCTATTTCCTGTTAATGTAACTTGCCCCACTTTATCATTAAGCATTATAGTACTTGTAATTTTTTTAATATTAAATTTCATTCTCTTTTCTTTATTAGATAATCTGAAAGATTATTTAAGTCTTCAAACTTATTAAAAATAATATTTTTAAAATTTTTATTTGTGGGACCTAAATTATATAATTTATTATAAGATTCAGCTTTTGGAGAAATATTTACAAAAATAAAATTTTCTAAATTTTTTAAATTCTTTACTTCTGAATAATCTGAGTATAAGTAAACTGTTTTTTCATTAATATTAAATTTTTCCTTAAATTCTTTTAATTTACAACCATTCTGAGAAAATTCTGTTAAATTTTGTGTATTTTGAATTAAATGAGCTAATAAATGTAAGTAGCCTAATTGTCTTTCTTTTTTATTTAACTTTATTTTTATGTTTTTATTAACATTAATTGGGAAGCAAGCTCGCCCCCCTACAGCATTAGGTACTTGTACAACTCTTCGCCCTCCAAAAGATTTATTACTTATATTTCCTCTAGGTTGTCTTGAAAGATCTTGATTAGCTGCAGTAGATGAACTACTATGACCCATCCCGGCTCCAGGCATTCTTCCTTGTTTTTGATGTTGGTTATAATCTAATGCTTTAAATAATTTATTAATGTAATTATAATTAATTTGAAAACCTAATTTTTCTAATAGTTTAACTTTGAAATCAATCATAATAAATATTTGAAATACTTTTTATAGGTCCGGCGCAAGAACCCTTTAAGGCTAAAATTTTATTTGTTTCATTTATTACTCCATAATGTTTAAATTCTTTACTTTTAGAAAATGAAATAAGCTTAGTAACATTTCTTAAATTAGTAATAGTTCTTGTTTGGCAACCTAATTGACCTGCATAAGGCGCTGAAGAAGGAATTCTAGCTAAACCTCTAGTAGAAATAGCTCCAGGCAATCTTGTTTTATTAGCTCTAGCATGCTTATGCTTCTTTAACTTTAGCCCCATTCTTTTTACTACTCCTGAGAATCCGTGTCCTTTAGTTACTCCTTTTTGACTAAAAATACGATTATCTAAAAAGTTTTGTAAATATTTGTCTTTATTGAATAATTCACTTACTATCAATTCTCTAATCAATTCTTTTTTTCTTGAGATTCCTTTAATATTTTCAAAATTAAAACTTAAATTTGCAACTACAATATAATTAAGAAAATCCTCAGATTTAATTTCAGCCTCAGTTATAACTTTTATTTTAGTTAAAATTTTACTATTACAAATACCTTTTACCTTAGAATAAAGAGAATAATTTTTTAATTGTATTTCTGGAATTTCAAATAAAGTAGCATTTTCATAAAGATTATTTTCATCTTTAAATTTCATACTTCCTATTTTTGAAACTAACAAAAAACTTCTTTTATCTTTTATCTTTAAACTAGTAATTAATTCTTTAGCTCTCACTCTTGGAGTAAATGCTAATGTACCTTTTCTCGGAGCCCAAACTTGTACCATAATATTATTTTATTCTATATATTTATTATAATTTGAGTATTTATATTTTTCTCTAAACTTTTAACTTCACTTAAATCTTATTATCAATAAATAAAGACTTGATAATACTAATTAATATTTTTTTTTAAAAAAAAACTGTCTGCTAGTAAAACATAATTCTCTAATTTAGTTTTATTATTAGAGAAAAAAATCCCATTATTTTCATAAAAAAAGTTTCGGAGAATATCTGAGAAATTAAATTCTTTATTTAACTTATACTTTAAATAATTTTTATTAATAAAGTTTAGTAATGAAAAATTATATTCTGGAATAAAGTTAATAAAAAAATTTAAATCCTCTATAATATTAATTAAATCCTGAGCATCCGAATTTTTTAAATCTAATAAATTAAATACCTTTATACTTTTAATCAAATAGTGAAAAATTTTCTGGAAAGAAAGTGAATTCTCATCATAATCATCATTTCTTTTATTTATTACTGTTGTTAGAAATAAAGTATTTGCTTCTAAGAAATTTTTTATTTCTTTTTTTAATTCATTTAGAAGAAAATAATAATATAAGAAATTTCTTCTTTCTAAATTCTTTATTTTATCAATTTGTTTTTCTGTATTATTAAAATAAGAATCCATCTTATAGAGTATTTTCTTAATTTTAACTCCACTATCTTTAAAAATTGTTAAAAAACTAAAATTATAATTTTTTCTTTGTTCAAACCTTAAAAGAAAATTTACAATAAGAGTATACTGTTTTACATTATTCTGAAGTTGTTCTTTATTGAAAATTATCTCTCTATCTATACTTGTTTTACTAAATATAAAATTGAGAACTTTTTTTTCAGAAAATAAACTTTCAGGAAAAAATGTATTTCCTAAACTCTTACTCATTTTTTCTTTTGAACTAGTACAAACTAATTTATTTTTCAAATATTTGAATACACTATAATTTTCTAGCTCTAAAAGTGTATTTTCATTATCATGATGTATTTTTAAATCGCTTCCACCCATATGTAAATTTAGAGTCTTTTTATGCTCTAATTTTAATATCTGTCGTATCATAGTACTACATTCTATATGCCATCCTGGAACGCCTTTTATTTTTTTCTTATTATTAGTGTAATAAAAAGTTACTTTTCTATTTTCTTCATCTTCTCTCCACAAACAAAAATTTTCATTTTCTTCTTTTTCTACTTTTAAATAAATTCCTTTTTTATCTTTCTTTTGTGTATATTCTGCTAAATTTTTATTTAAAAGACTAGTAATACAACTTTTAATATTAGGAATAAAAGATTTACAAGATAAGAATGTTGTAACTATATTAGGAAATAAATAATTATAATCATCTAAAAAATCTTCTTTAATTTTATTAGTAAGCTCATAATAGCTCTCTTCTGAGTCAGATGCTCTTTCTATTTTATCATTTATATCGGTAAAATTAATATAATTTTGTAATTTATTTGAAATGACTTCATTATCTTTTAGAAATTCAAATATCTTAAGTAATTTGAAATTTTCAAAATAAACTCTAAAATTTCCTATATGTGGTTTAGAATAAGTAGTAATTCCACAAGAATAGATTATTACCAACTGGCTCTTTTTTATGTCTTTACTTTGAGAAATTAAACGTAACTTAGAAATAGGTTTAAGAAAAGAAATAGATCTATATTTTAGTTTACTTGAGATATAACGACATAAAATATGATAAAACATTAGAAATAATAATTTTATTTACAGAATTAACTTTTATATTTTCTAGAGAGCTATGAAGTTTAATAAAACTTTTTAAAAATGTTGAAGGATTTTCATTAATATATAATTCTGGTTCTAAATAATTAGTTAAAATATCTATTTCTGAACTTTCTGTTTTAATTAAAAAATTAGAGAAATCTTCTTTAATCTTAATAAAATTAATATTTTTAATATTTTCTAAATTTATTTCCTCTACATTTTGGTCAAAATTTAAAAAAATATTCAATTGCATATTTATATCTAAAAGAGTTTTCCAGCCTAGTGAATCATTTCCCTTTCTTTTAGAAATTTTCATCTTTTTTTCTTTTAATAAGGGGAGAAATACTATTTTTTTGGTAGGATTCTGTTTTCCAGTATTATTATTATATAATTTTTTAAATAAACTAGAAAATTTAAATTTTTTAATTAAATTGGAGTTATCTAATTTTTTTTGAATATCTTGGAGCACTAAGGCATGTTGCTTATGGTCTATTCCAAATATAGTAATATTATTAAAAAAATGTTTATTGAATAACAACAACAGATCATGTAAAAAGTAAGTACAAACGCCTTTATCTTTAGTTAAAAATAAGTTTCCAAATTGTGTATTAATACTGATTAATGGGAATTCAATATTACTACTAAAAATAAATGTAAATTTAGAAAGATTTTTTGAGCTATATTTCAAATTAATATTATTTTCTTTTAAGAAAGATATGAACTTATCATTAAATAAATAGCCTATTTCTGAGAGTATACAACAAATATAAAATATATCTTTAATTTTATTACTGCTTAATTTTGATTCAAATTGAAAAAAATCAAACTTAACTTTAAATTTCTTAACTTGAAATTTTATTTTTGAAAGCCAATTAGAAGTAATTTTTTTTACGAGCTTACACAAAATACCATTATTTATTAAATTATTTATTACTTTTAATTTCTCCTTCACAAAATCGGTTTCTTCTAATCTAGCATCAGTTTTTAAAATTTTTTCCTTAGTAATATAATTATGTAAATTTTGAATATTTTCATCTGAAAAAAATAAATCTTCATTACTAATAAGATTATAAATAAACTTGCAAATAGCCATTCCTCTATCATTTACATAGAATAGGCTATAAACATTATAACCTTTGATAGTATAAAAATTTTTTAAATATCGCCCTAATAAAGTATTTAATAAATTTCCAGTATGTAATACGCCTATAGGATTAGCACTCGTATGCTCTATTAACATGTCTTTATTTAATTTTAAGACTTCAATTTCTCTATTTTGTTTATTTAAAAAATTATAACTAAGTTGTAGATTTAAAAATTCATTTTCTAAATATAAGTGAAAATTTTCATCTTTTAATAAAAAATTAGTCTGTTCTGTATAATTAAAAACTTTAAAAACTTCTTCTTTTTTCTGTTTAAAAACTTTTAAAAAATTAGATACAAATTCCTCTCTTTTAATACAGTATTTAAAATTATACTTAAAGAAAAACTTTTCAGAAAAATATTCGTTTAACGTTTTTGTTAAGCCCATATGACGTTATGAAGAATCGAACTCCAGTTTCAAGCACCAGAAGCTTGCGTGCTACCACTACACTATAACATCTTTTAAAATAGAACTTAATTAATCAATATTAACTTTTATAGTAAAAGGAAGATGATGTTTTAAATGAACTAAAACTTTTTTAGCAATTTCCATATCTTTTTTTTCTTTAACATGAAAATTTATTACATTAATTCCTGGAGATATTCTAGCATATCTAGCTATAGGTACTCCATAAGCTAATCGCATTCCTTGAGAAATTCGATCTACCTTTCCACTTGTTGCCATTTTATGATGTCTAATTAATTCATGAGGCGCTACTCTTATAACAAAGTAACCTCCAGTTATTCCACAAGTTTTAATTTTTTTCAACAAAGTTTTTCTAATTTGTTCCATTGATCCGTCAGTCCAGATACCTGCTGATGCAGAAATAACTCTTAAAAAATAAGGACTATTTTTTACTAAAATAGAGCCTCCTGAAAATTTAGATAATTTAGAATTAGGAACTCCTTTTAAAGTTCGTCCTTCTTTAGTTAATTTATAAGTATAACTTCTTCTGTAAGTTTTTTTAAAAATTTGCGAAATTTTTCCTTTTATAGCCATAATAAATTTTTTATTTTTCCTTATATTTTAGTTAATAAACTCAGTTATAAAGATTGCTCGCCCACTAAGAGCCTCATTAGAAAAGCTCATTTCATAACATCTTTCACAAAATTTTAAATTTACAAATGTACTATCTACTAAATTAAGATACTTATCTAAATTAGCGATATCTATTTTTAGTTCTTTTAAAAGTGTAATTGCATTATTACTATATTCTGAAATATTTTCTTCACTTTTCAAATTAAAATCTATATAGTTACATTTATCAGGAGAGATAGCTCTTAAATTGATATATTCTTTTTTTAGAGTAATTAAAACAGTAGTATTTACTACTTTTAACAATTTTAGTTTTAATCCTAAACTATCTTTATTAATGTTAATAATATTATCAAAAGAAAGATCTTTCATATTTTTAAAACTTTTATCCAAAAAATATAATTTTATTATAGATTGTTCTTTTAATAGTACTTCTAAAAAAGAGTAATTAATTGATACTACAATATCTTCTTTCTTTAAAATTGAAATGGTTTTTAATAAAGTACCTATATCTATAGCTAATTTCTTATCAATTATATCTGGATAATTCTGGATAATATTTTCTTTACTTAAACTAAGATGCGCTTCAAAAAAAGAAGAAAAGTTAGAAGCATAATTTTTAATCATTAAGTTATAGTCAGAATCTATGCAAAACTCAGCTAAGTTAGACACTGGAGCTAATTTTAAAAATTTTTCTAAAGATTTTGAATTTATATTAAATTTTAAACACTGCATTAATCTCTTCTTTCAATATTTTTACATTTAGTACATTTAAGAATTTGAGTTGCAGGCTCATCAAAAGCCCTAAGTTGTCTAATTTCAAAATAAGCTCTATCATTTCCACATTTATCACATATATTAAATATTTCTTCTAAAATTTCATTATTATTCTCTAAATCCAATTCATCAAATTGAGTGGATGTTCTTTTAAACATATTTATTTAAAACTTAGCTTGATATATATTTTAATTACAAAAAAGGTCTTCAAGAGAATTAGACTGTTTTAAAAAAATAGTATCTAACTCTTCAGTTATTAACATAATTTTACTACTAATAAAACTACCATTTATCTGATATTCTTTTTCTAAATCTTTCATAATTCTAATATATTTTCTAACTGAGTTAGGATATATTGTTAATCTTAATCCGCTTTTACAAAAATGACAAAAACCGTCTAATGGTGGGAATTCAAATTTTCTGAAACATTTTTCACATTTTAAATTTTGTCTTAAAAATGTTCTGGAACATCCAATCATATCTGGAAGTAAATGATTTGAAATAATTTTTTCAACAACATTTTTTGAATCTGTTCCTCTCAAAAGTTTTAGAAACTTTAATTGTAAATCTATTTTTTCTCTCATAACTTTTAGATCTTTATAAGAATTCTGTTGATCATAAGCATTAATATTAGATGTGTAATCTGAAAATTTAAAATGACTTTCTTTAAAGTTCTTTATATCTTCAAAATTTTCAATTTTAATTTTTGGATTCTTTATAAATTCGTCGGAATAATAAAAATAATTATCTACTGAAAAAGCTTCATCATCTATTTCATTATAATCTAAAATTCTAGAAATAAAAATAGGTACATTCATTTTAGCTCCAGCTCCATGTTTTAAATAACTATACGAAAAGTTAAGTAAACAGTCTAGATAGAGCATTATATTATCACCATCGCCATCAGCATTTCTTCTTTTAGCTGTATGGAATATATAATGAGCAAATAATACATTACTATTAGAGAACCCTATTAAACGACTGGCTATGCCTACACAAGTATGTGGAGAAATTCCTAAAAAATTAAGGCCTATTAAATCATAAATTGTCTCACAGTTATAAAACTTTTTGCTTTTATAGTCTATTTCTAATAAATCATCTAAATATTTTGTAACATTTAGAAAATATTCAGCACATTCATGGTTAATAACTATATCTTGTGGAAATAATTCAAAAATTTGATCTATAGTTTCTAATTTATTTCCAAAAATATCTACAGTGTATCCAAGTTTTTTAACTAAACTTATGTCAATATTTATAATTTTGCAACTAGCATGAGTAAGAATAGAATTAGATACAGTATATCTAACTGTAGAATCTCTTGTACAAAACAAGTTATACTTAGATCTTAAATAACCTTTAGTAAAGGATTCTAAGAAAAAATTCTTTTGTTCAGTGCCTGCTCCAACTTTTATATTTTGATCTAGAATAGTATTCATATTTCTTAGGCCACTAATAACTCTCTGCTTAATGTCAATATTCTTTCCAATAACCGATTCATTAAAAGCTTTCTCACTTAGGAGCTTACTTTTCTTATTTTCATTATAAGTAAGATATTCTAGAACTTCTGAATTTCTTTGTTTTAAAACCGCTATTCTTTCTCCTTTTGCTCCACAATGATTTGAATATATCGTACATATACCACAAATATGGCATTTAAACATGATATGTCTCATCTTAATTATACAATCTTTATCTTCCATCCATTTTTGTAAACTATGTTTTGATGCTAAAATATCTTTTGAATAAACTAGCCAATGAACTGCAGGGTCTGTTTTAGTTTGAGAGCTACCTTCAGCTCGTCCCATTCTAACCCCTATAGTGTTTTTTCCTTTAGATTTAAAATTTAATTTACATTTACTAATTAAATTCTGCATATTATCATTTTCTAAGCATGAAGTTTCCATAAAACTTTGAAAAAAAAGGGGAAATTTAAATTTTACATAATTATGATTTTCTTTCTTCTGCAAAGTATAAAGAATAGCAAAATTATCTAAGGCTTGTAATATTTCATTAGATATTGGTTTTTCTATATTAAAATTATTTTTTAAAATTAAAAAATCTTTTACTGTGCCTCCATAAAAAAGGGGAGTTACTCTTGAAGGCGGAGGAATATTATATAAAGCACATTCATGAAATACTTTTTCTTCATTAAGTACATCAATATCTGGAATTATATTATATTTTTTACAATAAAAGATATACATATTATTACTTATTTCTAAATCCGGAATTGGCACTTTATTTTGATTAAAATCCCCCGCTGAAATTAGAATTTCTCCATAATCTAAAATTAAGATGATAGAATCTTTAACTTTGTAGTATATCTGAGGGCTTTCAAGTAAAACAGTATCTCCATTTTTTAACTTTACTGTAGGGGGCGCTAATGTATCTACAGAAGCTATAGTTAAAGCCTTTCCTGGGCTGTCTATAATTAATTGAGTCCCTACATTAAGAAATTTACTTAATTTTGCGACCATAGGGTGAACCCCGGCTGTTCCAAGCCCAGTATTAAAGCTTCGCCCAACAGAAATACGTAAATGGCCTGGTGAATTAGTCATTGAAAATAGCGGCCGCCCGGCTATTATACTTTGTAAATATTTAGCTTCAGTTGAGCCTTTTTCATTAGTTTCGTATGTAGGAGCTAATTGTGCAAGCCATGACCACTCTTTAACTAAATCAAATATTTGATAATATTTTTCTAATTTTTTATATTTTAATAAAAGCCCCTCTGTTATAATTAAACAAACTCCACCTCTAAGTCTCGCAGTTTTTATTCTCTTTGTAAATTTATAACTAGAAACTTCAATTTGTTCGCTAGGCGACCCATCAATAAAAATTGGTAAATTAGTCATAATAAATTTCATTTCATCAGAAGTTGGTAATCTTTGTCTAGGGTGTATTTTAGCATAAGCATAGATTTCTAAAGTATATCTACTAATCTCCTCATCTAAAACAAAATAATCATCATAACCTAATTTTCTTCTTAACCAATCAGCAATGATAACTATCGCACCTTGAGCAGTCCCTCCAGCCCCCCTAATAGCCGGCCCAAAACATAATCTTATAAAAATTTTATCATTTTCTTTATACTCTTCTGCTTTTAAGAAGCCCTCTTCTGGAGATGAAGAAACTCCCTCTACTAAAATTGCTAAGCTTGTTACTATCCCTAAATTTAGTTTTTCTATTTTACTTAAATTTAAATCAAAATCATCTCTTAATATTAATTCACAAATTTTATGCAATAAATTTATTCTTTCTAATTTTATATTTTCTCTATAAAATTCAGATATTTTATTATTTTTATGAAAATACTCTACTCTCTCAACTATATTATTAGGAAAAAGACATTCTATCTGAGAACTAGCATCAAGTCCATTTTTCTTTATTTCTGCAATAAATTTTTCTTCATTTTTTAAATCGTTTTCAAATTTTGAACAAATTTCTTTAAAGTGTGAATACTGACTTATCTTAGGCATAAAAATCTTTTACTTCAGTAAATCCATCGCCTAAGCTACAAATTAATAGTTTACAAAAAATTGGTTTATGTCCTAATCTTCTTTGAAAATCAGATAAATCTTGCCAAGTACCTGCATTAAACAGTTTTGTACCATTTGATAACTCATAATTAGTGAAAGTATGGATGTGCCCAGTTATAAATGCCCATGGCATGTTCTTTATAATTAAATGATCTATATTATACCAAGAACTTATTGCACTACGCCCCAACTTAGGTGCTAAGTGTTTTATTCTAAGTAAATATTCCATAACTTTACCAGCGTCATCATATGAGAATTCTTCCGAACTAGAAATAATCCCATCTAAACTTGCTCCGTGATAAACTAAAAAATCCCTATTTTCTAAAAAAATGTTAGTAGGATTAGTCGTAAAAATAATATTTTTATTAAAATATTTAGAATATCTTTCAGTTAACTTTTTTTGTGGCTCAAATAAGGGTGATGCATCGTGATTACCTGGTACAAAAAAAACTGTTTTTTCTTTTGGAATTATATTTAATATTTCCGCAGCTTTTACATATTGCTTTTCTATATCAGTAATAAGTAAATTATTTTCATGACCTGGATAAATTCCTACTCCATCGCATACATCTCCGGCTAAAATTAAATATTTTATATCAGCATCATTTATTATAAAATTAATTGCATCTAAAAAATTTTCCTCTCTAAATAATGTACTTCCTATATGTATATCTGACATTATAGCTACTTTTGATTTTGTTTTAAGATGAGTTGAATCTAATTTTAATAAAAGACTTTTATCTCCTGGAAAAATTATATCTAATAAAATACCATTCTCAATAATAAATTTTACTACTATTCCTTCTATTAAAATTTTTAACTTAGCTAAAGTGCCCTTACTAACCTTTTCCTTGAAAAAAATTAGTGTTTTAGCTTTAGAAAAATCTTCACAATTAATACTATAACTTTCTAATTGCTGAACTATATTATTTATTCGTATTATTATTGAAATTTTTTTTGTGAAATTGTCTTCTAATTCACTTAAATTAAAAATTTTTTCTGTACTATCTAACTTTAAATTTTGACTTAGATTTTGAAATCTATTAGAATATAGACTTAATAAAGATTCTAAATCACAAGAGCCTAATTCATTAATCTGCTTATTTTTAATTATAATATTTGTCATTATTTGTTATTAACACCAAGATGGCTTGCTTCTAGGAAAAGACCAAGTCCATTTACTCTCTTGAGATTTGTAATTTTTATAATATAATCTATAGCTATCTATACTAGTTTCTAAAATGCAATCTGAGGGCATAGCTTTGTAAGGCTGTGTAAATAATCCTACTTTTATATTTTTCGGTAAATTTTTTAATAAACTGCCTAATACAACTATACATTTATGAACTTTCTTATACCTTAAGGTATATTCATAACCTAATTGTAAAAATAAATTATAAGTCCATAAATAATTTTCACTACTTTCTCTAATCCATTTAGAACAAGGATGATTTATCCAAGAAGCTTTGTATAATGTTTTTTCTAAAGACGAATCAAATAACTTATAATTTTTATTAATTTTTTCCCCATCTAGTAGTCTATGAGCCGTACATAACATCATAGCTGTTTCTAAAATTTGCTTTACTACATGTTTATCATTATAATACTGTACGCAAATAGTAGGATTATGATCTAAGTAAAAAATATTCATTTATAATAATATTCATTATTTAATTTTAAAATATATTTTAAATGTAATGACATGTTGATAGCATGAGTTAATACTGTTTGATCACTAAAAAAAGTATAACCTTCTAAAACATGGCCGATTAAAAGAGACCAAGGAATAAGGCAAATATTTTTTTTAAATTCTAAAGCTATAAAACCAGCTCTGCCACTATTTTCTAAATACTCTGAAATTAAAATTATTTGTTTAGAATGAAAATATCTAGAAAAATAAAAGATATTAGTTCTAACTCTTTTACATTCTATAGCTAAATAATAATTGCTACTTCCACAATCCAATATAATATCTACATATTGTGTACAAAATCTGTTTTGTACATTTCTTTTACAATGAATTAAGATATTATCTTTTCTAGAAATCTGATTAATTAATTTTACTACTTTGCTTTCAAATACATTCATAATATAAACTTTGTCCAATTATATTATTATAATAGGCATATAGTTTAGTGGTAAAATAATACTTTAACATGGTATAGTTTATGGTTCGATTCCATATTTGCCTATCTTTTTACACAAACTTAATATGAAATTTTCATATTGATCAAAAGTAATTTGTAGATTATCTATATTATTTTCTAAAATTACTAAATCATTTTTCATTTTTGTAGTTAATTCACCGCTATAACATTCAGGAATAATTTCATGAATAATACTAGTAAGTATTTTCCCTTTAGCACTTAAAACGGGTCTAAATCCTAAAATATATTTTTTCTGGTATAATAATTTTAAAATAGTACCTCTGGTAGATTTTGTCCCAATATTTAACTTTTCCATTCTTTCTATAAGATTTTCTTGGCTAAGGGTTATAGGGGGCTTAGTTTCAGAATTTAATAAATCTAAGGATTTTATTTCATAATTCATAAGATCATCTTTTAATTTTTCATTTTTTAAATTAATCGGTAAGTAAAATCCTTGTTTAATTAGAGTAGTATAAAATGTTTCAAAAATAACTTCTTTATTATCTAATTTTACAATTACCTTAATACTGTGAAGATTATAGATAGTATGATCAGAAAGAGTCTCTCTAAAACTATTCACTATTGCTAAGTAAATTAATTTTTCGTTGTCGGTGAACTCACTTATATTAGGAATTTTAGTAGTAGGCATAATACATTCATGATCTACTTGATTTCCGAATTTATGTTTATACTTTGGATTAACAATCTCTTCAATGATATCTTTAGATCTTAAGTAATTATAGATTTTAAAATAAGGAGTATCTTTCATAAACAAACAATTATCAGTTCTAGGATAAGTAATATAGCCTTTTAAATAGAGAGCTTCAGCCGTCTCAGCGATAGTACTAACAGATTTTTTTAATTTTCCAGATAATTTTAATAAACTATTAGTATTAAGAGGAAGAGGGGCTCGTCTTATTTGTTCATTCTGATCTACTGTAATAGTATAGTCTTTTGACTTTAATTTTAATATTATCTTATCAGCTGTTTCTTTTTCTAAATTTAATAATTTAGCGTCTTTTAATAGAAATTTAAAATTGGCAAGTTCAAAAATAATATTATAAAAATACTCAACTTTCCAATTTTTTATTTCTTCTTCTCGCATAGAAATTAGTCCAATAAGAGGAGTTTGAACTCGCCCTACTGATAAAGCGGACCTATTAATCAAATTTTTCTCCCAGCTATATAACGAGATGTCACGACTAAGTGCATAGCCCCACATTAAATCTATTTTATGTCTAATAGTGGTGATTTTTGCTAAGTTTGATGAGGGGGCTTCATGCTTATTTTCAAAGGCCTCCTTAATTCCGCCATCTGTAAGTGAATATAAGTTAACTCTATAAATTTTTTTTATCGTGTTGCTTACTTTTATCTTTTCTAAGAAATCATATCCTATCTTTTCTCCTTCATCATCAGGGTCTGTCGCTATTATTAACTGTATTTCTTCAGATTGAAAGAAAGCTATAATTTTTTTTACTTTAGTATCGACTATTTCTAGAATATTATACTTAGTTAATAAATCCTGGCCAGAGCATTCTTTCCAGTTTTTCGTTTGTTCTGAATAATTATATTTTATAAAATGGCCAGATAATGGAACAATATAAACATTTTCTTTAAAAAAACACTTATAACCAGAAATAGTTTTTAGATCTAAATTTAAAACTTTAGCTACTTTTTGCCCAATTGAGAATTTTTCAGTTACTATTAATGTTAGCATAATTTTCTAAGAAATCTATTATTTGTAAAATATTTATTGTAGAATTCTCCTTTTTGACTTGCCCTACTAGAAAATTTTTTATTTTTTCTATTCTTGTGTTTTTATAATCTAATAATTCTTTTTTGAAATTAGAAATTAAAAAATTTTCTAAATTAAATTCAAGATTTTCTTTACTACTAGAATTATTTAAAATATTTCTAACTTCTGTTTTAAATAAGTAACTGTGTTTATTAATTTTAATTAACTCCATTATTTTATCTTTTTGTAAATTAGAAATTTTAAAATCTCTATATTTTAATTCTTGAATTATGATTGATAATTGCAGAGAAGAAATACTATTTGAATTTTCCAAAAAAAATCTAGTATTATCGTCAAGATTAGCTGAAAAAATTACTTGTTTATTAATATCTGGAAACTTTTGAATAAAAATAGGAAATAACTGTAAAAGATTTTTATCGTATTTTTTGTAATACACATCAAATAATATTTTTGAATCTTCTACTCTCTTATTTTTTATTATAAATTCATTACTTTCTGTAAGATTTATGATAGGCAAATCAGGCTCTCTTAAAAATAAATATTGATCATGAGTTTCTTTTTTTCGACTATATGTAGTTACTTTTAAAACACTATCATAATTTCTAACTTCTTGGTCTAAAACGGTCTCCGTTTTTTGTCTTAAAGTTTCAGCGTCTATAGATTCTCCTATTTCCTCAATTGATCCTAAATTTTTTAATTCAACTCTTTTTCCATTATTATAAGAAATATTAACATCTGATTTAAAATTTAAATTTTCTGAAGTAATATTTTCTTTTAATAATAAAAATCTTAAGTTTTGTAAGTATAATAATACAGTTTCTTTATCATGAAATATAGGCTGAGTAACTATTTCTAAAAGAGGCGCTCCTGCTCTATTAAAATCTATACTATTGCCTACTTGCGCTCCAGGATTTTCTTCTAGTAATACTTTTGAAAACTTTACTATAGATTGTGTAAACACTTTATTTTTAAAATCAAATAATTTAATAGCACCATTATGGCCTATTGCATCTATATCATCTTGAGTCAATTGAAACGATTTTGGGGAATCATAATAATAATAGTGCTTTCTACTAAATATTAATTGTTTATTTACTGTACCCTTTATTAAATTGATAAACTTTAATCCTTTCTGAATTGCTTCAAAATTTAACAAGGGTAGACTTCCTGGAAATCCTAAACAAATATCACAAGTAAATTCATTTATTTTTCCACTTTTAGAGCATAAGCACTCGCAAAATAATTTATGTTTCGTATTTATCTCTACATGAGTTTCTAAGCCTATTATTATCATTTTTTATTTAAATCTTTAATTAAATCAATATCATTTTCGGTTAAATTTAATAAGCAAAAATCAGAATACTTAGGTGCTGTAATTAAAATATTTTCTATAATAATAGAAGGTAAACCTAATAAGTTAGCTATAAAAAACTTCCAATCTATTTCAGAGATTTCCTTTTCTGTATACTTTTCAGTATATAACTTGGGTTTTTCATCACAAAAAATTACTAAAATATTATTTATTAATAATTTTTCTAATTTAAGTTTTAAACATAACCACTCATTACAAGGGTTCTCTAAAATTAAATTTGCTCCACTAGAAAATCTATCATAAGTTTTTTTTAAAAAAAGATTTTTTCTTAGCTGTTCAACTTTGGCTGAATTTTTGAAACCTTCTATAGTTTCATTAAATTTTCGTCCATCTAATCTTAATAAATTACTATAAAACAGAGAATTAGTAATTCTTTTATATTCTTTTATAATTATTTTTTTTTCTTCTTGTGACAAATAAAAATCATTATTTTTTTTATAAATTAATACTTTTTCTAAGTCAAAAGTTAAATTCTGATCTAAATCAAAGTTTACTTGTGTTAAATCATTTTTATCTTTTTTACTTATAATTGAAAAAATTTTTTTAATATTTTCTAATTTTCGTCCTAATAAGCCTACACAATCTAAATTATTAGCTAAAGGAATAACCCCTCTTCTACTTATAATTCCATAAGATGGTTTAAATCCGATTAAATTATTAAATAATGCAGGTACTCTTATACTGCCCCCAGTATCTGTGCCTATAGATACCTGTTCTTGATCATTTAATACTAGGCTTAAAGCGCACCCTGTACTACTTCCGCCTAAAATTGTATTATTAATAGGGTGAGTTAACTTCTTTAATGTATTTTTTCCAAGAGTTCCTGATGCAAATTCTTCTAATTCTACTGATTTTAAATTAAAACTTTCTTTTAAAAGTTGATCAACTAAAAAAGCATTAGATGTAGGTTTAAATTTTTTAAGAAGTTTACTTCCAGCTGTACAATATTCACCTTTTATCCAAATATTATTTTTTATGCTAATTCTCATAAGTTAATCCGATAATATATTCATCTTGCTTATATTTATTATAAAAATCATGATTAATTATTTTAAAATTACTTTTTGTTATTAAATCAGTATTGTCACTAAGAAACTTCTCTAGTATATGAAAATTATCATTATTTAAAAATTTTGGGAATATTATTACTTCTCCTTTATTCTTAAGTAATGCTCTTAAGTTCTGTACATTTTTTTCCGGCCTAGCAGTTGATATTGTTTTTAGTATTATTAAATCTTTAAGTAAAAATTCTAATTTTAATTTATTTAAAATTTCTTTATTTTCTAAAATTTTTGAGAGATTCTGATCAAAATAAGAAATTTCAGTTATAGATTCTACTTTACTAGAGAGTTTTTTAAAAATTTCTAAAAATCTTCTGTCTGTTCCAAATGAAATTAAAATATGAAACTTTGAATTATCTAACTCTTTTAAAACCGCCTTTATTAATGTTGATATAATGGCTTTATTTAATTCTCTTACATTATAATAAGTATATTTTCTTAATTTAATTTCATTAAAATATAAGTCTAAAGTATAAATACCATCTATATCCAATAAAATTATTTTTCTTTTAAAATTTTCTAAATTTTCTTCTAAGTAAGAAAGAATAACTTCTTCTGATTTACTAAGATTCTTTTCAATAGTTAATTCACTTTTTTCTTTTATTTTCACACAATACTGCTTATTGCCAGTTAGATTTTTTATATTTAAAAAATACCAGTTATTTTTAAAATATCTTTCGATTATGCGTCCTTTTATGAAAAGAGGCTCTTTTTTCTCTTTGCCTTCAGCTAAATCTTCATTAATCTTAGGGCTATACATTATTGAAGTAGAAACAATATCACCTAATTTGAAGAATAAGCTAACTATATTGATATTATTAGAATTATTGACTTTTAATTTCATCTTTAGCTAAAAAATTTAGTAATAAATTTGCTCTTCGATCTTCTAAAGTATTCTTATATCCTAAAATTAAGATATTTCCTTCTGGATTTCTTCGCCCTATTCGCCCTATTCTTTGAATTATTCTTCTTTTATTTACAATGGGTTCAAAGAAAATTAAGTTATAAGCATCACCTATATCTAGCCCTTCTTCTCCAACTTTTGTAGTTAATAAAATTTTTACTTTATCTTTAAACTCATTTAGTGCCTTTATTTGATTAGAATTTTTATTACTTTTCCCTATCAATAAAGTATGCTCTAGGCCCTCTTTATTAAGAGATTTAGAAATTTGGTTTATAGTTTCAATATATTCTGCAAAAATAATAGTTTTTTCATTAAAATTATTTTTTAGAAAATTTATTATAACTTCTATTTTAGTATAATTATCAGAAAAATCGGATAGTTTTTCAATCTCTAACTTATTAAAATACTTTTTTATAAAATTATTATAAGTTGAGGGAATTTGTGAAGACAAATAAAAGTATGCTAATAAATAATGTATCAATCTCATTCGTTGGTAAGATGATGGAAGTGTAAGAAGATCACTTACTTGTAAACTATTTTTATTAAATAAAGTAAGTAGATTTTCAAATGGTAAGTTTTTTCTTAAATAAAATGCTAATTTATTCAAAATTAATATTTGAGAGTCAACTAACAAAGTAGGAATATAAGAAATAATTATATTTTCTTTTTTTTTACTAGTTCTGTCTACAAATTGTATATCTTTTCTTATATCAAGTAAATACGATCTTGTTTTTTTAAATACAGTTGCACTTAGTCCTATAATTTTTCCTTTAAAATTTCTAAATAATTCATCATATATTTCTCCTGTACAAAAATTATGAATCTCATCAAAGACAATAAAATCATACTTATTTAAGTTCTGTTTTGTCTTTCTACTATTAGCTAAATGAATAGTTGTAAAGAATATATCTGCCTGATTTAAATCTGGAAAAGTATCATCTGTTGGATAAATTCTTTTAACATTATAATTAGTTAGTTCTTTAAAAAGTTCATATTGTTGATTAGTCAAAATATTAGTAGGAGTTAAAAAAAGTCCTTTTGCTTCTTTATTTAGTAACTTTAGTAAATAAATTGCTATAATATAAGTTTTTCCAAATCCTGTAGGCAATACTAAGACAAAAGATTCACTTTTTATTTCATCAAGTACACTAATATAAGATTCAGAATTTATTATTTCTTTTATATCCTCTGGAGAATATTTAAGATCCATAAATACCTTCTGAATTATTTTCTTGTTTTAATTTTAAAACTTCATTTACAACTTTATTATCTATAACTTTTGGATTGTTTAATATTATTGATCTTTCTAATAATTGTGAACAAATACTATGAATAGATGCTCCAGTTAATCGGTTATTTGTTGAAAATACAGAAACTAATTTTTCAATTGTAACACCATCTAAAACTAAATTTTTTGTGTAATAAGAAAATAATTGTTTTACAGCAGTAGTATTAGGATAATCTATTTCTAAATGTAAATCTATTCTTCCAGCTCTTAAAATAGCTGCATCTAAATCTTCTTTTCTATTAGTTGTTCCAACTACTATTACATCTTTTACTTCTTTAATTCCATCTATTAAAGTTAATAATTGCCCTGTTAAACTTCCGGCTACGCCTTCACCATTTTTAGCCCCTCTATCTCTAAAAAGAGAATCCATTTCATCAAAGAAAATTATAGTCGGGCTAGTTAAAGATGCTTGAGTAAATATTTTTCTTAATTTTTGTTCTGATTCTCCATAGTATGTCTTTTTTAGTTCTGGACCTGATACACTAATAAAATTAAAATTAAATTCATTTGCAATAGCTTTTGCTAACAATGTTTTTCCAGTTCCAGGTGGACCGTATAGAAGTAATCCACGAACTCCTTTCAAACCAACATCTTCATAAATATGACTATATTTTCTAGGAATAATAAATCTTTCTTTAATGGTATTTATGATTTTATCATGCCCTACAATATTATGCCATCTAACATTAGTTCTTTCAAATGAGAACTCTTTTAAACAATTTGGAAAAATTTCTTTAAAAGAATCATTTATTTCGTCTTCAGTAATTACTAAATTATTAATATTATCATCTCCTTTCTTCACAAAGTTAGTTACAGCTTTTCTTCCACTAGTTTGGACTAATTTTTCTAAGTCTGCAGGAACATATCCTACACATTTTTCACTAATTTGATCTAAGTTGATAGATGAATCATATTTTACTTTAGAAACTAAATAGTCTAATATTTCTTTTCTCTCTGTAATTGAAGGAGGCTTCATAAAGATTTCTTCTCCAAAAATATTGTTCCCTCTAACTTCTGAAGTTAATTCAACTGAGCTATCAGCTATAGCTATTACGAATATATCTTTTTCACTTGAAATTTTTGACATGCTAGAACAAATTTGGTTTACTATTTTTTTGTCATAATCCATACTACCGGGAGATGCCATTTTCGCTATTGTTTCAAAATTATCTAAAACTAATGCAGATGGCTTTTTCTCTTGCAACTTTAAAAATAGTTTTCTAATTGTTTCTTCGGCCTCTCCAACATATTTGTTTACTAAGGTATTACAATCTATATAGATATTAGGTAAAGCATATTCTTCTAAATATGTAGTAATTAGAGAGGTTTTTCCAATTCCTTGTGGGCCTACTAATAAAATACCATTAGAATTTTTCATTCCTAATACTTCATAATATTGATTATATTTTAAAGGATTATAAATTAAAGCATTTAATTTAAGAATAACTTCATTATTCCCTTTTAATTGAAATAATGTCTTTCTATCCTTAAACTGCTTTTCTGTTAATATTTGAATTTTAGTATCATTTAAAATAAAAAAAAGTTCACTTCCTGCTTTAAGATTAGCATTTATAACTGTATATTTTTTATTATTCTTCTCAAAAGAATAACCTTTAAATAATGGCTTATAACTAAAATTTTGCCAAAAAATCTGTGAAGGGAATTTTCTTTTATCTTCATTTGTTACTATTAAAATAGAATCTGTAGCTTCTATAGCTTGATTAGCATCTAAAACTTCTAAATTAACAGGCTGATCATCGTCTATATTTAAATTCATTCTTAAATCTAATGAAAGGGATATTTCTAAATAATTTAATGCAGAATTTTCTCTTAATTGAGCATATACTATTTTTTTATCAAAAGTTATTTTTAATAATGAATATTTAGGAATTTGTAGGTCATCTAGAGTTTTACTATTTAATCCACAAACTAAAAATTGCTTTTCAATTATATGCGAAATTAATAATTTTTTTTCTACAGTTTTAACTGTGAATATACTCATAATAACTTAGATTTTACACATAACACTTTATAGATATTTTTAGAAATCTCATTTAAACTATTTTGTAAATACTTTTCTAATTCTAAATTAGCTAAACTTGAAAAGAAATACTCTTTAATATTCTGCTTATCTTTTAAGAAACTATAATAATTTTCTTCTAATTTATCCTTCAAAGCTTTTCTTTTATTAAATGAACAATTTTTATACAAAAAAATTCTAAAATCTAATTGCCATTTTTCTCCAGTAAATGAAAGTTCATCTTTTAGTAATATCTTTAAATTTCTTCTTAACTTTTTCACACCAAAAAATGGAGTTGTTAAATCATGATAATGCCCTATAATATTTAATAAAACTTGATCTTCTTGTAAATTTAATCTAAAAAGTAATTTATTATTTTTACTAAATTTTAAATTACAATTTTCAAAAGAAGTGCTAATTATTCTTTTATTTAAACTAGTTAAATCATTATAAAGAATTAAATTTTGATATTGAATTAAGTTATTTTCACTAGTATAATTTATATCTAGTTTCTTTTTTAACTTCCAACTACTCTTTTTAAAATTTATATTAAGCTTATTCATAAAAATATTCTGTTATTTTCCCAATTTATTATATTTAGGGAAGTACATATATTTTCAGGCCATTTTTCTAAGTTAAGGCCATAGATTTTAAATAAAGACCAAACCAATCGATCTAACCCAAATCCTGAGCAGCCTGAATATAACTTCCCACCATTACTCTTAACTTCCCATTTTGAAATAAATTTTGTAGAATTTAAACTTAAATTTCCTACCTCTAAAGATTTTGAATCATTAAAAATAATTTCAAAATCTGTTGTATTAATATTTTCATCAAACAAACCTAACCAGCTTTCAACTTCTCTTATTTCATAACTAAAGCCTAAAATGTTTAATAATTTTCTCCATCGCTCATGTAAGCTATTGTGAAGAACTTGTAATTCGTCAGCTCTTCCAACAAAGATTAATTCTAATCTTTTAAATTCATTTAATCTAGTTAATGAGTGTACAGCGCCACCTTCATTTCTATAACTATTACCACTTACATCAAAAAATTTTAAAGGAAGAGCCTCTTTGTTAATAACCTTTCTCTTTAGGAAATTCCAAAAAGATTCACATTGGGCAAATACTAATCCTTTTTCAGGAATTTTCAATAAATTAGAAAAACTTTCAGGCAACTCTTTATTAATAAGTGCTTGATATCTATCACTTATACTTAAAACATTTTCTCTATTTTTAAATTCAGAAATATACATTAATTCACTTCCAAATCTTTTAAAGTGGCCTGATTTGAACCAGTCATTAATTGATACTAATTTTGGAATAAAAATCTCTTGAAAGTCATAACAAATCTGAGTCTTTATTAAGCTTATAAGTCCAAGATATATTTTTGTTAATTTAGGGCTCATACATAAAGTTCCCGCTAAATCTGAATATACTAAAAATTGATCTCTTTCTAAACCTGAGGCTAAATCAGTATCTAGTAGTATACTATCTTTATTATTTATTTTTTCTATTACTTTTACTTTTTCTTTTTTACTTTTTAAACATCCACAAGTAACTATATCTTCATAGATAATACTATAAATTGCGAGAATATTTTTTTTAGATACATTTTTTAATTCAAATAAAGTATTATTCTCATTTAAAGAAACTAAATTTTGTAAGTAATTTATTTTTACAGAATATTCAAATAAAATTTTAAATGTTATAATTTCAAAATTTAGTAAAAAAAATAGATTTTGTTCTTTTATTTCATCAAAACTTGGTATTATTTCTAATTCTATAGAATTATCTTTTTCTAAA